>Ga0209381_1000487_pt1 | contig 94993 bp, 84 predicted proteins | sample DewCreD2012metaG_FD_184111 | JGI IMG/M metagenome (GOLD analysis project Ga0209381, IMG submission 184111) | Hot spring sediment bacterial and archeal communities from British Columbia, Canada, to study Microbial Dark Matter (Phase II) - Dewar... ... | reverse complement strand
CCGATGCACAGGGGTGCCACGCCCGGCCGTCGATCGCGCCGCTAACGATGGCTCGACTTCCGCCCGACGACGCTCCCGTCGCCGACACTCTCCTTCTACGCACCACCCGAAACAGGGAAGACTCCAGGCTGGGTGGCCGGGAGCGTAGCCGGTTGCGAGCCCGGGAACACTGGCAGCGGCGCACGCCGCCAGGGCAGCGGCAGGGCGGCGACCATCGCGACCAGCAGCATGAGGATTCCAAAGGTGAGCTTGCTTGCAAGACCCAGCAGCTTGCCCCAGGCCGCCCCCGCGCCAACCCGCAGGGACTGTCCAGTCCGGCCGTGTACCGTGTACTCCATCGCCAGGGCGCCGATGGCGGCCCCCAGGCAGGCACCGATGATCGTCCCGATGCCGAAGATCGGAACGGACAGGAAAATCGCCCCGACCATGCCGCCGACCAGGGCGCCCCAGGCCGCACGGCGGCTGCCGCCGGCCTTCTTGGCGCCTGCAGCGGCCGCAATGAACTCGACGATCTCCGCGACAATGCTAATGGCGACAAGGGCGGCGATCGTCCACAGACCCACGTAAGACCAGTCGGTGATCCAGCCATAGAGGATTGTGAAGCCGACCATCAACCAGAGTCCCGGGAGGCCGAAAACATTCACCGCGAGCCCGGCAAGCAGAGCGACGGTGAGAATCAGATACCAGAGCCATTCCATGGTCGCATCCTATCGCGTAAGCAGGCCCTTGAGCCACGGCAAGGCCTGACGATGTCGAATCCAGAGCCAGGCAACGCCAACAAGCACCGCCAGGATCGCCGCCGCGATCAGAACTCGCCTGATCCGCCGCGGCCAGACGTGGCGAGCCAAATAGCGTCGCACGGCCGGCCGCACCAGGCCGTCCGGCGGCGCCAGGTCGCGATGCACATCGGCCAGACGACGACAGAGCGACTCGAAGGCATCGGCGACGATCGGCCGCAGCGATTCGGTCGCGGTCCTCAGGTGCAACTCGGCGGCCTGCGTGGAACAGTCCATGGCGATGCCCAGTTGTCGCATGGCAAGACCCTGGCCGTAGTGAAGAATGAAGGCCTCGCGCGGCTGCATGGGCAGGCCGCGCAGGGCGCGGACGAAGGCGATGTAGGCGGCGTCGTCACCCCTGCGTGCAAGGATCTCCTGCCTGGCGCCGGGTTGGTGTTTGACGGCACGGCGGGCGGTCAGCACCGTGTGGTGCATGAACCAGCGGCCGGCGGCGTCGGCATCGCGCCAATTGCGAATCTGCGATGCGGACTGGAGCAGGACAAAGCGGGCAATGCCGCGAGCCACATCCTCGCGCCCGCTGAGCGCTGCGCCGATGCGCCACACCAGTTGCAGCGCATCGGCAAGCAGGGCCTCCACGGCGGCGCGGTCTCCCCGCTGCGCCAGTTGGAGGACTTGATCGTCGATCGCCATCGGGGGCGATTATAGCCAACTCTCGCCCAATGGTTAGAATCGCGCCTGGTTCGTGGAGCGCCGCAGCACGAACCGATACGAGCCCATGACCCGTGCCAACGTCATCCCGATCGCGTCGCCGGACGATCCGCGCATCGCCCACTACCGCAATCTCAAGGAGCGGGACCTGGCGCGCGAAGGCGGCCGGTTCATCGCGGAGGGTGAATTGGTGGTGCGCAGGCTGCTGGCCAGCGACTATCAGGCCGAATCCCTTCTGCTGGCGGAAAAGAAGGTGGCGGCGATCGCGCCCCTGGCCGGGCCGCAGACGGTCGTTTATTCCGCGCCGCACGACCTGGTGAACCGCATCATCGGATTCAAGTTTCACTCGGGAGTGATGGCGTGCGGCCTGCGCAGGCCGCGGCTCGATCTGCGCGAACTTGCCGCTGAATGGGGCCAGCGCCCGGTGATGATCGTGGTGCTGCCGCAGATTGCCAACACCGATAACATGGGCTCGCTGATCCGGATCAGTAGCGCTTTCGGGGCTGACGCGATGCTCCTGGGCGAACAGTCGTGCGACCCGTATTACCGCCAGTCGATCCGGGTATCCATGGGAACGATCTTCAGGATGCCGATGGTGCAATCGGAGAACCTGCTGAACGATCTGCGGCTGCTGCGGCACGAGTTGGGGTTTTCGCTGGCGGCGACGGTCCTGGACGACGATGCGCAGGAATTGCGGACGGCTGGGCGGCCTCGGCGCATGGCGATACTCTTTGGCAACGAGGCCCAGGGGCTGGCGCCCGAGCATGTCGCCGCCTGCGATCGGCGGCTGACGATCCCGATGGACAGGGGAACGGATTCGCTGAACGTGTCGGTGGCGGCGGGGATCTTCCTGTATCACTTCACGCGGTACGCGAAAGCGGAGTAATCCCCTCGACAAGGCGGCCGGGGTGCAGGGAGCATGGGCCTTCGGCTGACGGCAACAGGATCGCCGCTTCCACTGCTACGCATTCCCTCCACGCAGGAAATACTCCATAAGTTCATGGCCCTTGCGAATGTGCAGGTCGCTGGCCTTGGCGCTGGCCTCGCAGTAAGGCGCCTTGACGATGCTTCGCACGCGCGTGCCGCACATGGCGAAACAGGTGGGAGCGTAACCGTGCTTCCGCGTGGCAACGTTCGTCGGATGATCGGGCAACACCAGCAGCCGCCATTCCGGGAACGTCCGCAACTTGGCCAGCACCGGCCCGACGATGTGCCTGTCGATATGCTCGATGGCCGCGATCTTGGTCTTGTAGTCGGCCTGGTGGCTGGCTTCGTCGGGAGCTTCAATATGCGATAACACGATGTCGTACCTGTCGAGGGCGGCGGCGGTGGCGATGCCCTGGCCGACGTAGTTGGTGTCATGAAAACTGGTCATGCCCTGGACTTCGAGCAGGTCCCAGCCGAGCAGCGTGCCCAGGCCGCGGAGCAGATCGACTGCGGTGATCATGCAGCCGGGGCCGACGCCGAAGCGTTGCTTGAAGCTGGGCATCGCCGGAGCGTGTCCCTGGCCCCAGAGCCAGACCTGGCTGGCGGGATTCAGCCCCGTCTGACGCCGGACGGCGTTGATCTCGTGGCGGCCGAACAGTTCGGCCGATTTGTCCATGATGGAGCGGAGAATCTCGCTGCCCCTGCCCCTGGGCAGATAGCTGGCGGCCGGCTGTTCGGGAATATCGTGGGGCGGTGTGGTGGTGACATCGAAATCCTCCCGGCCGCGATAGACCAGCAGGTTTCGATAGCTCACGCCGGCATGGAATTCAAAGCCAGGTATGTCGATGGCGGCGGCCAGTTCGCCGATGAGCTGTCTGGCCTCCGCGTTGGTAATGCCGCCGGCGGAGTGGTCCTTCATGATGCCGTCCACCACGGTCACAAGGTTGCAGCGGAATACCCAGTCCGTCGGCGAAAGAGGAATCCGCTGAGCGGCGGCCTCGAGCGGCGCCCGGCCGGAATGGTACTGGGCCGGGTCATAGCCCAGCAGGGACATCGTGGCCACATCGGAGCCGGATTCAAAACCGGGGGGAATGGTGCTGACCAGACCCTGGCGGCCTTCCATGGCGACCTGATCCATGTTGGGGATGTTGGCGGCCTGAAGCGGCGTCTGGCCGCCAAGCTCGGCGAGGGGTTCATCGGCCGCTCCGTCGGGGATGATGATGGCGTATTTCATAAAAGCAGCTGCTGATTTCGTCCCGGGAAGATAACCGAGGGCGGGTCGGGCGGGAAGCGACAGGGAAATCTCGCATCCGAATGATCGATCGCTATAATCCCGCCAACTATGTCGAACCCGCCACAAATGGCCAAGCTCGCCCTGGAGGATGGAACGGTCTTCACCGGGCAAGCGTTCGGCGCGCAAGGAACCTCCGAAGGCGAGGTGGTCTTCAACACGGCGATGACCGGCTACCAGGAGATCCTGACGGACCCCTCCTACAAGGGCCAGATCGTCACGATGACCTACCCGCTGATCGGCAACTACGGCGTCAACCCCGCCGACGTGGAAAGCAAGACGCCCCACGTGGCGGGATTCATCATCAAGGAACTGGCGCCGGTGCATTCCAATTACCGTGCCAGCATGGGCCTGGATGCCTATCTCAGGCAATGGGGCATCGTCGGCATCGCGGGAATCGACACCCGTGCGCTGACCCGGCGCATCCGGATCACCGGCGCCATGCGCGGCATCCTCTCAACGGAAATCCTCGACGATGCGAAGCTGGTCGAACGGGCCAGGTCGGCGGCCCGGATGCTGGGAGCGGACTGGGTGAAGGCGGTCAAGCCCAGCGAACCATACAACTGGAGCGAGGATCAGGGCCAATGGGACTGCGGACCCGTTGAACGAGGCGACGGGTTGCACGTGGTGGCGCTGGACTGCGGCGCAAAACACAACATCCTCCGGCACCTGGCGGAGCGCGGGGTGAGGATCACGGTGCTGCCCCCCGATACGACCGCGGAGGAAATCCTCAAACATCGGCCGGACGGGCTGTTCGTTTCCAATGGTCCCGGTGATCCGGCCGTGCTGGACTACGCGGTGAAACCGATCCAGGGAGTGTTGGGGAAGCTCCCCATCTTTGGAATCTGCCTGGGTCACCAGTTGCTCGGTCGTGCGATCGGAGCCAGGACATTCAAGCTCAAGTTCGGGCACCGCGGGGGAAATCAGCCGGTAAAGAACCTGGATACCGGGCGGGTGGAGATCACCAGCCAGAACCACGGCTTCGCGGTTGATCCGGAATCCCTGCAGGAAAAAGGGGGCGTGATTACGCACATCAATCTCAACGACAACACGGTCGAAGGGTTTCGCCACAGCACGCTGCCGATCTTCTCGGTGCAGTATCATCCCGAGGCCTCGCCCGGACCCCACGATGCGGCCTACCTGTTCGACGCCTTCGTGGAAATGATGAAGACCGGCAAGCCGCCCACGGGAGGGAGGCTGGCGCAGCTCCAGGCGATGCGGGAGAAGAAGTAGGCCCGGCCCGGGAATCTCAGCCCCCGGCGAATTCTTCCTGCCGTGGACGCAGCAGCCGGCGCAGCTTCTTGAATCGCGTTTCAATCCGCCCGCGAAGCTCCTTGTGGCCCTCGCGGAATTCATGCCCGTGGCGGGCGACGGAAACGAAGAGTTCGACCATTCCCTTCCAGTCCTGGACGTTTATGAATTCCGGGCCGATCCGCTTCCTCGTCCGATCCATGTTGTGGTAATTGCCCAGGGCGACGCAGACGCAAGAGGCCCTGTAGCCGTAGATGTCGTAGACGGTGGCCTCGCAGGTTCCTCCGGGCATGAGGGCGCGCTGGTACTGGAAGGACCTGCGCTTCTTGCGTATGGCTTCGGCCCGCTGCGCAAGGAAGCAAGTGAGGGCGGAATTGAAGGTGCTGGTGCGATCGCCCACGCGGATGATCGGCCCGGCCCCCTGCGGAGCGTAGGGCTGCATGGCCGAGCACTCGATGGCGACCATGCGGTCCGACTTGCGCAGCAGCGTGGGGCGCAGGCAGGCGGCGATGGCGCCGATGAAGCCCTCCTCCTCCGCGCGGGTGAGCAGAACGGCCACGGTGGAGCGGGGAGGGTCGGAGCCAAGCCTGTCGAGCATGGCCAGGGCCGCCGCGGCGCCCCCCAGGTCGTCGATGGCGCGGGAATAGAACAGACGGCCCTTCACGCGCCCTTCGCCTTGGTCAAACATCCCGGGCGTGCCGGCTTCGACTGGACCGGCAACGCGAATCCGGACCACCTTGGCCCAGGGAGCGTCATCCCCTGGCTTGGCGGAGAGCACTCGCCCGCGAACCTCGCCTCCCGACCCGAAGAAGACCACGGGCGTCCCGGACATCAATTCCGCCAGGACGGAGCCTCGAAACTCGGCCTGGAGGGTGCGTCGATCGAGCATTCGCACGGCCACGAAGCCGGGATGATCCATGTGGGCGCCGAATACCCAGCGCGGAAGACGCCGGTCGCGGCCCGGCAGCTCGATCAGCAGGTTGCCGGCGCTGTCGCGCACGAGGCGCAGGCGGCAACGCCGACTCACAAACCGTTCGACGTAGCGGACGACCTGGTGCTCCAGAAAGGGCGCCGTCGGGAGAGAGCAGACTTCGCGCAGGATTCCCATGGTGCGGTGATTGTAGGATGACGAACGCGGCTGGTGGAATGGGCGACGCCGGAACCCGCCGGGCTTACGGGAGCAGGAGTTGGTCGATGTAGGTGGATTCGAACTCGGGGTCGAGGTTCAGTTCGACGACCTGCAAACGCTGCCGGATGCGGGCCAGTTCGGGAAGGACCGAGCTGTCCATCAGGGCCAGGTATGCGCCGGCCAGGGATGTGTTGCCGACTGCCCTGATCTGATCGCCCGAAAAGCCGGGCAACAGGCCGCAGGCAACGGCATTCCGGCCGTTCATGTGGGTGCCAAATCCGCCGGCCAGGTAGAGTCGCCGGACATCGGCGGGAGCCAGCCCGGCGTTCTTGAGCAAAATCAGGATTCCCGCGGCCACGGCGGCCTTTGCCTGGAGCAGGCGCGCGATGTCCGTCTCAGAAACGACGATATCCGTGCCGGCGATTCGAGCCAGGCGCAGCGCAAGGTCGTGATCGTTCCATGCAATCAGATGATCGCCAGAGCCGGACGGGAGATTTGCGCGATCGAATCGACCGGCGGGCGTCAGAAGGCCGGCCGCGCGTCCCTCGGCAAGCAGGTCGATGTACGCCGATCCGCAGAGGCCGATGGGCTGGGCGTCGTCGATGGTCGTGGTCTTGATGGTGAACGGATCGCGCCCGATCGAGATGCCGCTGATGGCACCGGTCGCGGCACGAACCCCGCTGGAAAGACCCGCACCCTCAAACGCCGGTCCGGCCGCCGTGGCACAGCCCAGAAGCGCGTCGCCGTGCTTGAGAATGATCTCGCCGTTGGTTCCAACATCGACCAGAAGCGACGGCCCTTCGTCATACAAAAGACCGGAAGCGACGACGCCGGCCGCAAGGTCGGCCCCGATATACGCGGCGGCACCGGGCAGAACGTGGAGCTGCGTCGAAGGAACAAGGTCCAGGGACGAGCAATCAAAGATCTCCGGAACACGCAGGATCCTGTGATCCAGGAAGCTCGGTGTAAAAGGGGCCACGCCCATGGAAGACGGATCCACCCCGCAAAAAAGGTGCAGCATCGTGGTGTTGCCGGCGACCGTCATGCAGCGCACCTGGTCGAGGCGGACATCTGCCTGATCGGCGCAGCGGCGCAGCAACGGCGCGATGGCCTGATCGACCACCGCCCGCTGGAGGCGGCGGACATTGCCCGGATCCTGGGCGCAAAGGGTGATGCGCGTAACCACGTCGTCGCCCAGGTGCATCTGGTGGTTGAAACCCGCGGCGCGGGAAAGGATTGCGCCGGCGGCAAGATCGGCCAACAGAACGACGACGGTGGTGGTGCCGATGTCGATGGCCACTCCCAGGCCCGGCGCGGGCACGATCGGGTCCTGTGCATAGGGCACCTGGATGGAGAAATCCGTCAGGACAAACGGCTGATGTGCCAGCAGCGCGCGCGCCGGGATGCGGAGACGGACATCGGATCCCGGATGCGGGCGGAACTCGCAGGCACGAACCGCCAGCGGCTGTCCGGTGGCCGGAAGCAGTTGGCCGGTCGCGGCGTGCACGAGCGTGCCGCCAAGCAGTTCGATCGTGCAACCGTCACAGATGTGCCGCTGGCCGCAGCGCGTGTTCAGCGGCATCTGGCGACGCCGGAGGATCTCGGTCAGGAGTTGCGATTCCTCGGCCGATGAAAGAGCCAGCGACCGGACGGGCTGGTGAGATTCGAGAATGAGAGTGGCCATGGTCAGATCGGCTTGGCGTTAACGGTCGGCTCGATGATGCGATCGTCGGCGGTCATGCGGATGGTCTGTCCGGGCACGAGCACGACGAAACGATCTTCGTCCCATCGGCCGGCAAGCATGTCGATTAGCAGTTGGGGATCACCCCGCTGGTGATCGAAGGTCCAGTTGAGCCACCTGGCGCATTCGCGGGTGAACTGGAGGTCGGCTTCGGTGACGCCGGCACCCAGTTCGACATAGGCGGCGCGATTGTAGGTTTTGAACCAGGTCTGCTCCTGCTCCATGAGGAAGTCGGCGTTGTCCTGGCCGTACTTCTGGACATACTGCCCGCGGAGCAACTCGTATCGCTGCCTGCCGGGCGGGATGTGGTGGCGGTTCCAGCCGGGGGAATACCAGTAGGTGCCGGGATGCGCCTGGACGTACCGGGCGTACCGTTCCTTGGAGCCCAGCAGCAGGGTGATGCAGTCGTGGGCACGGGCAATCACAAGCCGGCAGCGGGCGGTGGCAACGCCCTCCACACCGCGGGAACACAGCCCATAGCCCAGTACGATCGCGTCGATGTCGGGGAAACTTGATTCAATCCGCGTGACGGCCTCCTGGAGAGTCGTGCGCAGCCTGGGAGGCTCGTTGTGCAGGCCCTGCTGAAGAATCTCGATGTGGCGGACGTTGGGCAGCGATCGCGCATAGTGGCGGCACTCGTCATCGAGGACGGCGCAGGTGATCACCGCAACAACCGGCGCAGGGCAAGCCTGGGACATGGCCGGAATGATAGTGGTGCCGCCGCGCACCATCCAGCGCGGCGGCTTGATTTGCGCGGCAAAAGCGGACAAGATGGCCCGGTGAATGAGGCAGGCTGGACAAGACGGCCACTGACAGCGAGGAAGCAATGGCAGATCTTCAAGGCTTGACGGACGCGATCAAGGCGGGCAATCGGACCGAGGCGGTGAAGCTGACCAAGGCCGCCATCGAGGCCAATGCCGAGCCTCGCCGGATTCTCGACGCGATGGTGGCGGCAATGGATGAGATCGGCCGGCGTTTCCAATGCAACGAGATCTTCGTGCCGGAAATGCTCATCGCCTCGCGGGCGATGAAGGAAAGCATGGCGGTGCTGGAGCCGCTGCTGATCCAGGCCGGAATCAAGCCGGCGTTCACGGCGGTGATCGGGACTGTGCAGGGCGACCTGCACGACATCGGCAAGAACCTGGTGGCGATGATGTGGAAGGGGGCGAATTTCGGCGTGGTGGACCTGGGCACCAACGTTTCGCCCGACAGATTCGTGGCGGCGGCCAGGGAGCACGGGGCCAGGGTGGTGGGACTGTCGGCCCTTCTGACAACGACCATGCCCGCGATGAAACAGACGGTGCAACAGCTCAAGGCCGCCGGGCTGGCTGGACTGAAGGTGGTCATCGGCGGCGCTCCCATCACCACCGAATTCGCCAACGAGATCGGAGCCGATGGCTTTGCCCCCGATGCGGCCAGCGCGGTTGACCTGGTGCGGAAGCTGGTTGCGGCCTAGCGACACATCGCCGGCACACAAACCCTCTCCCGCCCTCTTCCCGAATACCCGGACAGGGTACCGAAGATGATGAGACTTGCCTGGATCGTTCTGTTCGCGCTGGCACCGCTGATCAGCGGCTGCATCGGCAAACGCCCGAAGAACCCGGCGGCCACCCAGCCGGTGACGAACGTGGACCCGGCCACGGGCACCGTGGGCTATTGGCTGAGCCAGCCCGGCTATGCGACGGTCGGCTGGAAGGACTTCACCCAGCTCTGGGAAACAGCCGAGAACGTGGCGCGGCTCAACATGTTCCAGATCGACCGGCGGGACTACCGGGGCGGCCTGCTGACGACCCGCCCCATGGTTTCCAAGCAGTTGTTCGAACCTTGGCGCAAAGACGCTGGAACGGCATCCGATGTGGTGGAGGCTTCGCTGGGGACGATACGGCGCACGATCTACTTCCAGTTCGAGGAGGTGGGCGGCGGCGAATACCGAGTCTGGCCGAAAGTCGTCGTGGAACGCCAGTCGAAGGTGGATCCAAAGTACCGGGATGATTATGACCTGCCGGCGACGTACTGGTACGCCCTGCGGCGGGATAAGGTTATGGAAGAAAAGCTCGCTGACTCCATCCGCAATCAACTGATGCGGAAAGGCTGACCGGGAGCCCTCGGCCGCCATGCACTTCGCATCCATCGGCCCGGTGGACGATGCTCCGGAGACATCTGCACGCGACAACGACTGCTGTATCAACGAAAGAAGCCCGGCCGTCACGCCGGGCTTTCTCGTATTTCGAGTCATCCGTCGAGCTTACTTCGCGCGATTAAAACGCTCCTCGAGAACGCGCCAGTTGACGACGTTCCACCACGCGGTCAGGTAATCGGCGCGGCGGTTCTGGTACTTGAGGTAGTAGGCGTGTTCCCACACGTCGATCCCCATCACGGGAAAAGCGCCGTCCATCAGCGGCGAATCCTGGTTTGCCGTCGAGATGATCTCGATCTTGCCCGCCTTCTTGATCAGCCAGGCCCAGCCGGAACCAAACCGCCCCATTCCGGCGGCCGAAACCAACTCCTTGAACTTGTCGAACCCGCCGAACGTGCCGTTGATGGCGTTGGCAAGATTGCCCACGGGGGCGGCGGCCCGGTCCACCGGGTTCATGATCTCCCAGAACAGCGTGTGGTTGTGATGACCGCCGCCGTTGTTGCGAACAGCCGTGCGGATCTTCTCCGGGACGATGGCGCAGTTGTCGGCCAGAAGCTCCTCGAGCGGCTTGCCGTCCAGGTTCGGAGCGTTTTCCGTAATTGCCTTATTCAGGTTCGTCACATAAGCCGCATGGTGCTTGCCGTGATGGATTTCCATCGTCATCTTGTCGATGTGCGGCTCCAACGCATCGGACGCGTACGACAGTGGTGGAAGGGTGTAGGGCATTGTTGATCTCCTGTCTTTGTGTGCAAACGTTAGGCCGCTAACAAGTGCGGGTCAAACGGGCGGGCAGGCGGCCGGGACGGTTGCGCCCCGCTTCACGCGGCGCATTCTCGGGCTGATGCGGTTCAGTGCGCCCCGCGAATCACGTCGACCGGGTCGTACTTGGCGGCTCGCCGTGCCGGATACACCGCCGCCGCCGTCACCACCACGACGGCCGCGCAGAACGCCGTGACGTACTGGTGCAGGTGTTCGCTCATCAGCAGGCCCTCCGCCCGGATAAGCCCCTCCATCGTGATGGGAATCCGGCGCAGGCCCTCCACCGCCGCCTTGCCGAAACCCAGGCCGATCGTCGCCCCGATCAGGCCGATCACAATCCCCTGCATGAGGTAGATGAGCGTGATGTCCCGTCGCGACAGGCCAAAACTCTTGAGGATGGCAATGTCGTTCACCCGCTCCAGCACCGCCATGATCAGGATGTTCAGCACGCCAAAGGCGGCCACGACCAGCAGAGCCCCCGTGATGAAATCGGTGATGATCGTCTGGATGCGGAAAATCTTGAGAAAATTGGCGTTGCTCTCCTGCCAGCTCTCGGTCTTGTAGCCGGCAATGGACTCGATCTGCTTGGCGTACGCCTCGGCCTGCGTGTAGTCGGCCGTGCGGATCGTGATCCGGTTGACGATGTTCTTCTTGTCCAGCAGGGTCTGCGCGCTGTTCATCAGCATGTAGGCGCGGGAATAGTCAACCGGCGTCACGCCGGTCTGGAAGATGCCGACGACGCGGGCCGTGGTCCTGCCGCCGGTCGAACTGGAAAGCGAAATGATGTCGTTGACCTTCGCGCCCAGCAGCTGCGCCACGCCGCGCCCCAGCAGCACCCCGTCGGCCGTGCCGCGGAGCCGCGAGAACCCCCCTTCGACCACCTTGTCGCCGATCGTGGTGACGGCTACCTGCTGCTCGGGCTCGATGCCAACGATCGCCAGGTTCAGCGTCTTGGTCCCGTAGGAGCCGATGGCATCGCCGGTCACCTCCGGCGCCACCGCCACGATCCCCGGCAGCCGCCGCAGCTTGGCCATGAGACCTTCCGGATTCCTGATCTTCTTGACCTGCTCGCGCGGCTTGGTCCCTTCCAGCGACAGCAGCGCGTTGGGATCGGAATAGGCCAGCTGAAGGATCGGCGTCTGCGTCTCGCGCGGCTCGTCGTTGATGAGGATGTGGCCGGTCGATTCGACAGTCTCGATGATGAACTTGTCGGTGAACCCCGCCATCATCGCGCTCATCGCGATGTACATCGTGACCGAGATCGTCACGCCGGCGATGCACACCAGCGACTGCCGCTTGTGGGCAAGAAAATACCGCGTGGAAATAAGCCAGCACATCGACCGCATTGTACGCGATCAGTCGTCCTGCCGTCGGCCCGCCGGCAGCCGGCCATCACTTGTTGGCCTTCAGCAGTTCCTCCGCTCGCTTGCGGGTGTTCTCGCTGGCGGACTTTGCGATCACAACCTCAAGGGCCTGCTGACGCTGCTGCTTGTTCGCCCCGCGAATTCCCTTGCCGGCAAGATTCACGATGGCGGAGCATGCCTCTTCCGTGACGGCCGGATCGTTGGTCAGTTCGACCAGCGACTGAACCGACCCGGCGCTGTTGATCGCGCCCAGCACCGAGATGATTTCACGTTTCTGCTCGGGTCGCGTTGCCGCAGGCATGGCGGCCACGATCATCTCCAGCTTCCTGCCCTCATCCAGCTTCTTGTTGCCCCGGACGTATTGCAGGTAGCCGCGCAGGCCCAGCACCTGGTGTGACACCTTCTGCGACGACCTGGCAAGGCTCAACAGGGGATCGGCCACGCCCGCGTCGTCCGTCCAGCGGTTCGGCCAGGTGGACAGCGTTCGCACCGCCTCATCCTGGACCGCCGCATCCTTGTCGCCGACGGCGGCGACGACCGCTCCCAGCGCCTGCGACCCGCCGACGCAGGCCAGCGCGTGCAACGCGGTGATGCGCACGCCCGGATCGGCGTTGCCCGCCAGCGGCAGCACGTGCGGCAGCGTCGCCTCCCGCCAGCGGCCGCACAGCACCATCAGCGCCTTCTCGATTTCCTCCCGCTGCCTGGCGTCCCTGGCCCTGGCGGCCAGGGCGGCCAGATCCCCCGCCTGCTTGTCATCGCCGATCGCGCCCAGGGTGTCCACGGCGGCCGACCGCACCCCCGCGTCCGCATCCTCGGCGTAGCGAACGATCAGCGGCACCGTCCCCTCAATGCGCCGCTGGCCGGCCAGTTCGATCAGCACCTGCCGCGTCTTGCCGGTCTCCGAGGCCAGCCGCGAACGCAGTTCATCGTCAACGCCGGGGAAGCTCAGGCGCGCCAATGCCAGCTTCGCGGCCTGCGACAGGGCCGCATCCTGGTGTACCGCCGCCTCCAGCAGCACGGGCACGCACGCGGCGTTGCCCAGCCGCTCCAGCACCTTCACCGCCACCACGCGCACCTGCGTCTGACCCGCCCGCGCCAGTTCCAGCACGACCGGCAGCGAATCAACATCGTTGCGATCGGCCATCGCCACCATGATCAGCCCCTGGCGATCGACGGATGCGCGCCGCAGTTCCGCCACCAGCGCCTCCCCCACCTCGGCGAACTTCAATTCCCGGGCGCAGCGCAGCGCCAGCTCGAACATCGCCTTGTCCGGCGACCGCAACTGCTCAACCAGCAGCGGCAGGCCCGACGCCTGGCGGGCGACAATCGCGCCGCGCGTGGCCTCCACAATGCGGGGCTTGGCCACGTCCGCCTTGCGAACCGCGTCGTAGAGCATGATCGCGCTGTCGCGATTACCGGCGGCCAGAAGGCTCTCGGCACAGATCACGCAGCCTTCCGCCACCGAGGACCGGGTTGACGCCGGGGCGCCCTCAAGAGCCTGCGCCAGCGACCGGGCGGCGGCCTCACCGCCGATTCTGCCCAGGGCCACGGCGGCCGCCGCGACAAGTTCCGCGTCCGACTCCTTCAGATATGCCTTCAGCGCATCGGCCGCCCGGGCGTCGCGCCGCACGGCGATCGAGTTGATCACGCCGATCAGCGTGCGGCCCTGCACCTTCGGCAATGCGTCCCTCAAGGCCGCGTCGGCCTCCGCACCCGGAATCGCTTCCAGCGCGGTGCGGGCCCAGGACGTCAGTTCCCCGTCGGGCAACAGCGCCGCAAGAGCCGGAACGGCAGCGGACGTGCCGACGAAGACCAGCCGTTTGCAGGCGATGGCCTTCTCGGCGGCGGGCTTGTCCGACTGAATCACCGCGACCAGGTCCGACTCCTTCCACTCGGCCACGTTGTTATTCGCAGCGCCGGCGGCGAGCGGAAAAACCATCGACGAGGCCGTCAGCACAACCAGCAGGAGGCAGTATTCTCGATTACGCATGTTGTTTTTCCTCGTGCATCAAGCGGGAGTACGACAGTCGGCGGCAGAACCCCGCCCTACAGGCGCCACGGTTCACGCAAAGCCTCCGATCGGAGCCGGTTTGCCTGCTCGTCATCAAGAAACTCGTTCTTGACGGGATCGAACCGGACCTTGCGATTCAGGAACAGGGCAATGTTGGCCGCGTGGCAGGCGATGTGCGCCTGGCAGGCCGCCTCAGCGTTGGCGCGCGTCTGGCCGCGCGACTTGACGCAATCCAGGAAGTTGCGCACGTGGAAATTGGCCGGGTAGCCGGCGATCTTCTGGCGTCGGCCCGCCAGCAGCGCCGGGGAACTGGCCATGATCTCGGCGTCGTCGCCCGTTTCGACCCAGCCGGTTTCACCCTCGAAGCGAACCGGGCAGGACCCCAGCGGCAGCCAGCCGTCGTTGCGCATGATCAGTTTCACGCCGTTTGGATATCGACAGTGAAGCTGACCATCCCGCGGCTCATACTCAACAGGCGCGGTATCGTCGGCGTCGTTGGCCCACTGGCACAGGTCCACGCAGTGCGAACCCCATTCGAGGCAACCGCCGCCCACCAGCCCCCCGCCCTTCTCGAAATTGAACCCGTCCAGCAGCCGGGAGTTGTACGGTCGCCACGCCGCCGGCCCCAGGTACAGGTCCCAATCGACCTGCTCCTTCGGCGGCTCGGGCTCAGGCGGAAGCCATCCGCTCATGGCGGGGTCAAGCCCCCCGGGATGGGCGTGCAGCGTGTGAAGCTTGCCAAGCTTGCCCGTGCGGGCCAGTTCGATCGCATACATGAAATTGGGCAGGCTCCGCCGCTGCGTCCCGGCCTGGAAGACGCGCGCCGTGCGACGGAACGCATCCCGCAGTTGCAGGCTCTGGGCAATGTTCTTTGAACAAGGCTTCTCGCAGTAGACATCCTTGCCGTTGCGGGCGGCCAGAATGGACGCCGTCGCGTGCCAGTTGGGACCGGTGGCGATCAGCACGGCGTCAAGACCGCGACGATCGAGCAACTCCCGCATGTCAATGTACGCGGCACAGTCGTTGTTCCCGTTCTTGGCATCGGCACGCTGCTTGGCGGCCTGGCGGCGGTTGGCTTTCACGTCGCAGACCGCCAGGCACATCACATCGCTCTCCTCCAGAAAACATCCGAAAACGTAGCTGCCCCGGTTGCCGATACCGATGGCCCCAAGGGTGATTCGCTCGCTGGGAGAAACCGCCCCGTCCAGACCCAGCACGCGGCCGGGAACCACCAGCGGCGCGGCCACGGCGGCACCTGCGGCGACCGCTCCTTTCAGGAAACGACGACGACCCAGATCAACCTTTTTCTCGGACATGCCCGGCCTCCTTCATGCTCAGTTTGCAGAACGGCTGCTTGCCCCACCCTATGTAGTCACGTTGCTCGGAGTTGTTTTATCGCCGGGAGGCCGTGGCGTAAATCCTTCGATGCGACCGGGCGTGCCAAGTCCGTCGGCGCCCCCGTGAGCCAGAAGACGTGCGGAAGAGCAGTTCCCGGCCGAAGCGCCACGCCGCATGCAGCGGAAGCAGTGAAAAACTAAGCATCAGCAGCCACCACGGCACCCGGACCGTGCGCGAGAGGAGGGCCTTTTCGAAAGCCGGGACCATCGTCGCCTCGGAGTCTCCCGGTCCCCCGGTACGGAGCATCGCGGTGGGCGATTGTTCAAGACTGAATGCGCCCTTGATCCAGAGAGATTGCGCGGAAGAGCCAATCCACACCCGCCGGTTGGACATGGCGATGCTGAACTTGTCCTCGGCAACGGCGCTGCGCGCCCACAGCAAGGCCGAACCGAGCATGAACCCGGCCGAGACCCCCACCAGAATGCGTCGCCATCGCGCTTTTCTCACGGGTTCTCCCGGGGCGTCATCGGGCATTGGGGGTTCGGACTTGGCTGGAAATTGCGGAAATGGCGATTCAGGACCAAAAACTCTCTATTTCCCTTGACACCCGATTGAAGACACTTATATTGAGACTCGATCTCAATTATGTCGGACTACACGATTCGACCTTTGTCAATTCGGCGAGCGGTGAAGAAGATCGCTTGCCCTGACAATCTTTGCAGCGGTACGAGAGATTGAGAGATTCTTATTACAAAAATGATCCCCTCGGCGGCAACCGAGAGGATCGGTTCGCGAATTAAGCACCGGTCGTCCAACCGAAGCCCGTTCCGCGACTTCCTCAGCCTAGTCGTGGGCCGGGTTACCGTCAACCTCGCAGGCTGGGGAAAGGAATCGGCAACGTGAACCCACATCACATCCGGGCACGAGGCTTTACACTCGTCGAACTTCTTGTTGTCACTGGCATTATCGCACTTTTAATCTCCGTTCTTCTCCCGGCGCTTCATAAGGCTCGCGAGTCGGCCAAACAGACTGCATGCGCATCGAATTTGCGGCAGATCCATGCGGCAGTCCAGTTGTATGCTCACGACCACCGCAACTTCCTACCGCCCAAGTTTGAGGTGAAGAAGAAGACCCTGACAGCCAAGGAATTGAGCGAAGGAAAACGACTGAACACCCTTGAGGACGGAATCCAGTTGATCCTCAAGCCGTATGTCGGCCAGAAGCTCTTCGCCTGCCCGGCGGACTTCGGGGATCTGACCGATCCCACGCCCGTGGTGCAGCAGATCGGCACCAGCTATGAGGTGCGCGGAGCCGAATACAAGATCGAAAAGGACCCGGCCAAGCAGGCCGAGCGGGACCGCAAGAATCGTCTATCCCTGAGAGACACCCGCGATATCGCGTCGGACTTGTTCAAACCCTGGGACTCTGAGGACCCAAAGAAGGTGCAGGAAAAGATCGACAAGGGCGAACGAGGACCCGTGCGCTGGCACAAGAAGTACTTCAACAAGGTCATGGGGGACGGCCGCGTCATCAGCATTGACAGCAAGGCGGCGGACAAGGAAAGCAAGGGCGAGACGTCCGATGACTGATCGGCCGGGAGAAAGGCCATGAACAACGAGCGACCCAAGAACTGGCTGCTGATCCAGGTGCGGCGATGGCATGGCTGGGCAGGACTGATCGTTGCGCCAATTGTGGTGATGATCTGCCTGACCGGCCTGTATCTGAATCACAAAGATCTGTTCGCACGCCGGCATGACGCTCCAGCCGGACCCGGTGCCCGGACAGGCGTCAAGGCCGGGGAGGCCGGCGGCCCTGTCAGCGATGGCAGATCTTCGGCAAACCATGGGATGCACCTGACGACGGCGACCGATTTGACTCGCCTGCCGGTCGGTCTTGACACGGCCATGTCCGTCGCGCGCCGACACTGGGGCCACACGCCGATAGACAAGCTCGAACTTAAGGTGGAACAGGGTCAACTTGTCTACAAGGTGCGCGCCGGCCCGGAGCGCGAGTTGATTCTTGATGCCGAGACGGGTCAGGAGGTCATTAAGAAGAGCTACAAGACGACTTCGACCGCGGCACCGAGCCTCGACTGGCCGAAACTGCTGAAGGACCTGCACACCGGCAAGATCGGCGGGATCGTCGGCAAACTGACGGTTGACGCGGCGAGCCTGACGCTGCTGTTGCTGACGGGGAGCGGCATTTACCTCTGGGCCGTACCCCGATGGCGGAAGCGCCAGGCCAACGCGGTCGCCGCGGCAAACTCGGGCGCGCGTCGAGAGTCGCGGATTGCAGCAGCGACGGAGCCTGCGCCCGCGGCTGCCGGCGGGAGTTGTGGCGATTCGAAAGCGCTGAACATGCAGACAGCCGACGTGCCGTGAAGGTCGCCTCAATTCGCCTGCAGGCACAGGCAGACGCGAAATACGCCGCCTTCGCGGATTTGCGCGACGGCCCGGCCGCCCATCACGGACATGGCCCGGCTCACCAGCGACAGTCCCAGTCCCCAGTGGGACTGTCCGCCGGTGCGGCTCGTGTCCGCGCGCCAGAATCGCTCGAACACCTTCTGTTCGTCACCCGGTTTCAGGGAGCAGCCGGTGTTAGACACCACAAGGCAGGTCCGGTTTTCCGTCTGCTCGGTTTCAAGAGCGATCTGGCCGCCGTCGTTGACGTACTCGACGGCGTTGGCAATGACGTTTGCCAGCGCCATCCGCAGGAGATTCGGATCGGCCAGAACAGAAGTCTCGTCCGGCACATTGTCGCGGACGGTGACATTCCTGGCGCCCATCCGTGCCGCGTGTTCGGCGAGCAGCGGTTCCAGGACGCTGCGGGGATTCACCGGCGCCAGCACGGCGCGCACCTGCCCGGCGTCCAGGCGAGCCAGCATCAACAGCTTCTCAACCATGGCCTGCATCTGGCCGGCGATCTTCACAATCTCCCGGAACTCGCCGGCGGCCTCGCCCGCGTTCTGCGGCGAGGACGCCGCCACCTCGGCAATCGAGCGAATACCGGCCAGGGGCGTGCGCAACTCGTGGGCCACATCGGCGGTAAAGGCCCGCTCGCGTTCAAAAGCGACGGCCAGGCGACCGAGCATCTCATTGAGCCGGTCGGCCACGGGCTGCACTTCGGAAGGCAGACGGGGCACATCGATGCGCTGACCAAGCCCCGTCGATTCAACCGCGGCGATCTGGCGGGAGAGTTCGCGCACCGGCACAAGTGTCCTTGTCACCACCAGCCAGGCCAGGGTGGCGGCCACAACCGCCCCGCCGGTCGTCGTGCCCGCCAGAATCCAGGCCAACGTCCAGAGGTCCTTGCGAATGGGCTCGGTCTCCCTGGCCACGGCAATCAGCGCGGTCTGCGGCGCACCGCGGCGCTCAGGCGGGCCCTTGGGGACCACCTCGGTGGCAATCAGCACGGCGCGCCCCGGTTCATCGCGGGGCAGCTGGCAGTTGTAACGGGTCGGCCTGGGACCGGGCCTGGCCATCGCCAGGTCCGCGGCGCCAAGCGTCAAAGAGCGGGCGACGGTCGATCCGTCGCCGCGCCAGACCTGGAAGTAATCCGGCCCCTTGATGCGCTTGAATTCGGGGATGCTCAACTCCTCGAAATCGAACCATACCTGGTCGTCCTTGACCTTGACGTGGTGCACCAGCGCCCGGGCCGTGGCGAACAGCGCCTGGTCGAAACGATGGTACAGGGCCTGGCGCTGCAGCCAGAAGACCAGGGCGCTTGCTCCGGCCTGAAGCAGCACCGTGCTGATGATCAGCCCGAGGAGCAGACGCGCCCGCAGCGACTGGAGTCTCATTTTCCCGCCTCTCCCAGCCGATAACCCCGCCCGCGAACCGTGTGGATCAGCGGCGGCTGCCCTGACTGCTCAAGCTTGCGGCGGAGATAACTGATGTAAACGTCCACCACGTTGCTGGTCGTGTCGGAGTGGAAGTCGTACACGTGTTCCCAGATATCCGACCGGCTGACCACCTGCCCGGCGCGGCGAACCAGATACTCCAGCAGCGCGTACTCGCGGGCCGACAGGTCAACCAGCCGGTCGTTGACCCAAACCTGCTGCGTCGAGGTGTTCATCCGCAGGCCACCGACCTCGATCGTCGGGGACTTTTCGCCGTAGCTTCGGCGCATCAGTGCCCTGACCCTGGCCAGTAGTTCGTCGAAGGCAAACGGCTTGACCAGGTAGTCATCCGCTCCGGCGTCCAGACCGCGCACGCGATCTTCCACCGTGTCCCTGGCCGTCAGGATCAGGATGTGATGTCTGCACCCATCGGCCCGCAGTTTCCGCAGCACGCTCAGGCCATCCATCTTCGGCAGCATCAGGTCGAGGATGATCACGTCGTAGGCGTTGCTCCTGGCATACCAGAGACCCTCCGCCCCATCGCCGGTCTGATCCACGGCCATGCCGGCCGCGGTCAGACCTTTGACGATGGAACGGCGAATCGGCTCGTAGTCTTCGATCACCAGGACACGCACGGGAATGCAGAATACCCTTGACCGGAAATCGGGGCGAGCAGGGCTACGCCTTGGGCTGCTGGGGCCCCGGCTTGGGACCCTTCGGACCCTTGACCTCGACCTTGCCATCCGGCGTGATGGCAATGTGCTTCTTCTGCCCGTCAACATCGATTCGTATCTCGTAGCGTTCCTGTGCCTGATCCTTTTTCATGTCCTGGATCCTCTTGCACTCGGCCCCCTTCAGATCGCCCAATTCCTTCTTTGCGGCGGCGGCCACGACCTCCGGAAGGTCCGTCACCAAAACGTCCTTCTTGAACTCCAGCACCTTGCCGTCCTCGGCCACCTTCAGTTCCTGCATCTGGCCCTTCTGGCCCCAGTCGGCCTTGTACGCCACCTCCTGCCCCTTGGTTTCCTTCTCCAGCTTGGACAGCGCAACGTCGCCCGCGTGTTTGCGGAGCGTCTCCCGGACGGCCGCCGGAACCTGTTCAATTGCCACGACCTCCTTCTTGGGCGGTCCGCCCTTGGGGCCCTTTCCACCCTCCTCGGCCGGGCCTTTCCCGCCGGGAGCGGCCATCGCCACGGTGCGCACATCCACACCCACGGAAGAGGAATCCGACGCACGAATCGCCATGGCCACTCCCAATCCCACCACGCCGGCAGCCAGAGCAAACGTCACAACACGAATCGACCGAACACGATCCAACATATGACACTCCTTTCGATTTGGCCCGCGGGTCACACGACCCGTCCAAGCTCGACGGCACACATCATGTCGCCGGACAGATTAGAGCTACATGAGAAAGCTCAAATTCGGCAAAGGATGCCTTCCGCTCCCGATTCCCACGTTGTCAACGGCAAACCTGCCGGCTACGGCGAGAACCAGGCGACGAAACAGACCGCCCTCGAGCGGCACGCCTCTCTTCGCATCACACCGCTGGCCGAGCCCCACAGACCGGCCACGCTCGTGTTCTGCGCGGACAACCGGCAGGGTACCGGTGGCCTTTTCCATCCGATCCGGCTCTCCACCGCCGACCGCTCGCCGGCCGAGGAATGGATCCGCCAACCCGCAGGCCCGGACCGGGAGCCAAGCCCCTGCACCAACGGCGCATGCGGTAGCGGTCATAGATCCCGCACTGCGTCATCAGGTTGCCGGAACCACCTAGCCTGCGCAAGGCGTCAATCAAACCCTCCCTTATTCCTACCTTAAAGGTTCACACACTCTTAATGGCATCTGAATATGCCCCGACTACGGTTGGTTGGGAAACACAGGAGCATGTCTTCTGTCCCCAAGACCTTTTTCTCCGGAGGCAGCATGGTGCGATGGTTCATGAGTCTGGCGGCGGTGGTGCTTGGCGCAAGCGTTGCGTCGGCCGAAGTTCGCCTGCAAGGCGCTGGCGCGACATTTCCCAATCCCATTTATCAACGATGGGTGACTGAGTATCAGAAGAGCCACCCGGATGTGAAGATCGACTACCAGTCCATCGGTTCGGGCGGCGGCATCAAGGGCATTACGGAGAAGACGATCGACTTCGCCGGCTCCGACGCCCCTATGAGCAAGAAGGAACTGGACGCGGCCGGTGCCCCGGTGGTGCACATCCCGACCGTCGCCGGATCGGTGGTGCTGGCGTATAACCTCCCGGGTTTCAAGGGCGAGTTGAAGCTCACCGGTCCGATCGTCGCTGACATATATCTGGGCAAGATCACCCGCTGGAACGACGCGGCGATTGCCGCCATCAATCCCGGGGTGAGGCTGCCCGCCAGCGCGATCACTCCCGCCTGGCGCACCGACGGCAGCGGCACCACCTTTGTGTTCACCAATTATCTGGCCACGCAGAGCGACCAGTACAAGGAAACCGTCGGAGCCGGCAAGCAGGTTAAATGGCCTGTCGGACAGGGCGGCAAGGGCAACGAAGGCGTCACAGCCGTCGTCCAGGGCACCCCTGGTGCAATCGGGTATATCGAGGTGAACTACGCCAACGCCAACAAGATCCCCCATGCTCTGATGCAGAACAAGGATGGCAAGTACGTCAAGGCCACGCCGGAATCTGTCGCCGCCGCGGGTGCTGGCGCGGTGCAGCAGATGGACAAGAGTCTGGCCGTGGATATCTGGAACCAACCCGGCGCCGACTCCTACCCGATCGCCGCCTTCACCTACATCATTGTTTACAAGGACCTTGGCTACCTCAAGGACGGCGCCAAGGCCAAGGCCTTGGTGGATTTCCTCGGATGGGCGACCACGACGGGACAGAGTCTGGCCAGCGAAATGGATTACGCGCCCCTGGCCGCCCCTGTGCAGGCGAAGGTGAAGGAAGCCATCGGCGGCCTCATTTGGGATGGCAAGCCGGTCCTGGCCGCGAACTAGGGTCGCCTGGGGCGGGCCGAGTCTCGCCTTTCTCCTTCAGGACCATCAGAACATGCCAGCAACCGCCCCCGCCCAGATCGAACTGCCGCCGCCGGCGCCGCCCCAGTCGCGACGACGACGGGAGTGGTCGTCCATCATGCAGGATCGCGGGCTCCGATTAAGCTCCGATACCGTGCTAAGCTGGCTGACGCGCGGCAGTTCCCTGGCGATCCTGGGCATGCTGGTGACGCTGCTGGTCGTGCTGACGATCGCTGCCGTGCCAAGCATGAAGGCCTACGGCCTGTCGTTTCTCACCAGCAGCGAATGGCGCCCCAACGAACTTGAGCAGCCCAGGCGCGGCCCTGACGGCAAGGTGGTCATGGAGGACGGGGAACTGGTGATCGAAACCCTGCCGCCGCAGTTCGGGGCTCTGCCGGTCATTTATGGAACGGCCGTCAGTTCCGCCTTGGCGCTGCTGTTTGCGGTGCCGCTGAGCCTGGGTGCCGCGTTGTTCCTGGTTCGCATCGCACCTCGGATCAAGGTTTCCGCTCCGGTTTCGTTTCTGATCGAGTTTTTGGCGGCAATTCCGAGCATCGCGTACGGCATCTGGGGCTTGTTCGTGCTTGTGCCCTTTCTTCAGGGCGTCGAAATGAGCCTGCATCAGTCCCTTGCCCATGTGCCCGGCCTGCACTGGATGTTCTACAGCACGTTACAGGTCGGCACGAGCACGGTTGAACGGCCCATCGCGATGACCGGCCGCGACATGCTCTGTGGCGGACTGATCCTGGGAATCATGGTCCTTCCCATCATCACGGCCGTCAGCCGCGACGTGCTCTCGGCAGTCCCGCGAGCCCAGATCGAGGGGACGCAGGCGCTGGGCGCCACCTGGTGGCAAAGCTCGTGGGAAATGCTCCGCTATAGTCGCAGCGGGTTGTTCGGCGCGATCATGCTCGGCCTGGCTCGCGCCTCCGGCGAGACGATGGCCGTCACCATGGTTATCGGCAACAACAACCAGATCGTCCTTTCCCCGTTCGCCCCGGCCCAGACCATGTCGAGCCTCCTGGCCAACGAGTTCGCTGAAGCCAGCAGCGAGCTGCACCGCTCGGCACTGGTCCAGGTGGCGCTGATCCTTCTGCTGATGTCGCTGGCCTTCAACGTTGCGGCGCGGTGGCTGGTCGTCGGGAAAGAGGCAAGAACGGCGGCCGCCCACTGAGTCGCGGGCGACTGGCGGTTGCCGGTTTGGCGGAATTATGGCATCGGCATACTACGAATTCCGATCCAGGATGACCAGCAGGGCCATGTTCGTGGTCTGCGTCCTGTTCACATTGACGATCCTGACAATCCTCGGCCTGGTGATCGGCTACCTGATCTGGATCGGGGCCGGGTCACTCAGTATCAAGTTCTTCACCGAGTTGCCCTCAGGCAAGGTGGCCGATCCCGGTGGCATGAAGCACGCCCTGATCGGCACGGCCGTGTTGATCGGCCTGGCCAGTCTTGTCGGGATTCCACTGGGCCTGCTCGCCGGGATCTACCTGTCGGAGTATTCCAGGGAATGGTGGCTGGCCTCCCCGGTGCGATTCATCTCCGACGTGCTGGCCGGCGTGCCGAGCATCGTGGTCGGCATCCTCGGTTATGAACTGCTGGTGGTGCCGCTGGGGCGATACAACGGCTGGGCCGGCGCAATGGCGCTGGCCTTCATCATGGTGCCCATCGTGGCGCGCACGACCGAGGAGATGCTGCGGCTGGTGCCCCACAGCTACCGCGAAGCGTCGCTGGCCCTTGGCGCTACCAAAGCCCGGACGATTCTGCGAGTGGTGCTCCCCGCCGCCACCGGCAGCGTCGTCACGGGCATCATGCTGGCGATCGCGCGTGTCGCCGGCGAAACCGCCCCGCTTCTGTTCACCGCCCTGGGCAGCCGCTTCCTGACGACCAATCCGAACCTCCCCTTCCCGTCGCTGACGGTTCAGATCTTCACGTACGCGACCGGACCCTACCCCGAGCAGAAGCGACTGGCCTGGGCCGGGATTCTCGTCCTGATCTGCCTGATTTTTGTCTTGAACCTGGCAATTCGGCTGACCGCGCGGTCCGTGCGCGTGGCAAAGTGAGGAACCTATGGAAAACACGCTCATCCAAGCCCGCGAAACCACTCTCGCCCATCGCATGGTGCCGGCCTCGTCGAAGCAGCCGGAAGCAATCGATGCCCCGCGCGGCGAGCCTGTTCACCTGCCCAGGGAACAGGTGGACGCGCCGGCTGATATTCACGAGCAGATCAACAGCGAAGACCAACTGATCAGCATCGATCGGTTCAGCCTCTTTTACGGCAAGCAGCAGGCGCTTTACGGCATCGACATGAAGATCGCCGCCGGAAAGGTGACGGCACTGATCGGTCCTTCCGGCTGCGGAAAGTCCACGCTTCTCCGGAGCCTCAACCGCCTCAACGACCTGATCGAACACGTCCGCATCGATGGCAACATTTACCTGGCCGGCCAGCCGGTTTATGCCAGCGGCGTGGATGTCATCAAGGTGCGCAAACGCATGGGGATGGTGTTCCAGAAGAGCAACCCGTTCCCCATGTCCATCTTCGAGAATGTCGTCTACTCCCTCCGAATTGCCGGGGAAAAGCGGCGCAGCGTGCTCGAAGAAGTCTGCGAACGCTCTCTCCGCGGCGCAGCGCTCTGGGAGGAAGTCAAGGACCGGCTGCACACCAGCGCCTTGTCGTTGTCGGGCGGCCAGCAGCAGCGCCTGTGCATCGCCCGCGCCATTGCCGCCGACCCCGAGGTTCTGCTCATGGACGAGCCCTGCTCGGCGCTGGACCCCCTGGCCACCGGCAAGGTGGAGGAACTCATTCACGGCCTGCGCGGCAGCTACACAATCGTCATTGTCACGCATAACATGCAGCAGGCGGCCCGCGTGAGCGATTACACGGCCTTCATGTACCTGGGCCGGCTCATCGAATACGGGCCCACCAAGACCGTCTTCCTGACGCCCCATCGACGGGAAACCGAGGCGTACGTCACCGGACGCTTTGGCTAATGGAAGGAAAGGAAGCCGGCCATGACCTACACGGGAACGCCACCCATGCCGATGCGACACTTCGACGAACAGTTGCAGGAACTGCTGCACAGTATCGTCCTGATGGCCTCTCTGGCCGAATCCATGATCCAGACGGCCATTCGCTGCCTTGTCGAACGCAACGCGTCGCTGGCCAGGGAGGTGTACGCCAAGGAGGAGGAGGTCAACCGGCTGCAGATGGAGGTCGATGACGCGGCCGTCAAACTCACCGCGCTCCAGCAACCCGTCGCCGCCGACGTGCGGTTTCTCTTCATGGCCTCGCGGATATCCACCGAGCTGGAGCGCATCGCCGACCAGGCCATCAACATCGTGCAGAACGCCGAACACGTGCTGGAACACCCCCCCCTCAAACCCATGGTGGACATCCCGATCATGGCCGAAGTGGCGCAGAAGATGGTGCGCGATTCTCTGACCGGCCTGATCGATCGGAACGTTTCAATCGCCGAAGGCGTGCTGGTCGAGGAGAAGAAGGTGGATGCCTTCAGGGACCAGATATTCCGGATCCTGCTGACGTACATGATGGCCGATCCCGGGACGATCCAGCGGGCGCTGTCGCTCCTGCTGATATCCCGCAACATCGAGCGCATCGGCGATCACGCGACCAACATCGCCGAGGAAGTGATCTACCTGGTTCAAGGCAAGGACGTGCGGCACAGTCTGGACAAGACCAGCCGCTCGCGCGTTTCAGGTTAGGCTGTGGAGGCAATGGAGTCATGGGCAAAGGAACGATCCTGGTCATTGACGACGAGCGCGACCTGCTCGAGCTGGTTCGGTACAACCTGGAGAAAGAGCGATTCGATGTCATTTGCGCTTCCGACGGCCAGTCCGGCGTGGAGATCGCCACGGAGCACAAGCCCGACCTGATCGTGCTGGACCTGATGATGCCGGGCATGGACGGCCTGGAGGTCTGCCGCCAGTTGCGCGGCGACCCGCGCACGGCCAGGATTCCCCTGATCATGCTGACCGCCAAGGCGACGGAGGCCGACCGCGTTGTCGGCCTTGAACTCGGCGCCGACGACTACATCACCAAGCCATTCAGCCCGCGCGAGCTGGTTGCCCGTGTCCGGGCCGTCCTTCGCCGGACCACCCCGCAGCAGGGCCAGTCCGAGGTGATTCGCCGGGGACCGCTGGTTGTGGACGTAGGCCGCCACGAGGTCACCTGGGAAGGCTCGCCCGTCCAGCTGACCGCCACCGAGTTCCGCATTCTCCAGTTCATGGCCAGCCGCCCGGGGCGGGTGCTGTCGCGCGACGACATTATTGATTCGGCCCTGGGTCGCGATGCGGCCGTTTTCGACCGCACCATCGATGTCCATATGACTTCCATCCGCCGGAAACTCGGCAAGGGCGGGGAGTTTATCGAAACGGTGCGCGGCTTCGGGTATAAGTTCAGGGATGTGCGCGGCCCGGAGCCGGCAACCAGCGAGTAGCCGATCAGGTCTTGCGGTCAGCGGTGCGCGGCCGGCGCTCCTGCCGGCGGCTAACCAGGACATTCCGTGTTCCGCAGCGTCTTCTTTCGCAGGCTGTTCTTCCCCCACCTGGTGCTCGTCAGCACCGCCATCGTTGCGCTGGGCGTCTTCGCGGCGATCCACGCGCGAAACACCTACCTCCGGGGCGAACAGCACACCCTCCGCGACGATCTGCACCTGGTTGCCCGGCTGATACGCCCGGCGCTGGAGGCCGGCGACGTGGACCTGGTCGCCCGCCAGATCAAGGATCTGGGGCAGATCATCAGCTGCCGCATCACCGTCGTCGCCGCCGATGGAAAGGTCCTGGCCGACAACTGGGCCGATCCGGACGGACTGGAAAACCACCGCGCGCGTCCCGAGTTCATCGAGGCCGCCCGGCAGAGCGAGGCATTCAGCACCCGCCACAGCATGACGGTCAACGCCGACATGATGTATCTGGCGGCGCGCCTCGACCTGCCTGACGCACCCTACCTGCGGCTTGGGGTGCGCGTCTCGACTCTCAGCGAGCAATTGGCCGCCCTGTACACCGCCCTGGGGTTGGCGGTCCTGGTTGCCGTCGTCGGCGCAGCCCTGACCAGCTATCAGTTCGCCAGGTACATGGCCCGGCCGATCGTCGAACTGACCAGCGTCGCCGACGGCATTGCCCGCGGCAACTTCGACCTTCGCACCACCACGACGGCTCCCGGCGAGGTGGGAAGCCTCGCCGCCGCCCTGAACACGATGGCCGACTCCAACCAGAGCCTGCTCCGAAAAGTCCAGGATGACAAGGCGCAGCTCCTGGCGATGCTCTCGAGCATGAGCGAGGGCATCATCGCCACGGACGAGCAGCAGCACATCATCGTGGCCAACGAGGCGGCCGGCCAGCTTCTCCAGTTCGAAACCGTCTCCGCCATCGGCAAGCCGCTTTGGCAGGTGGTCCGAACCGACCGCGTCATCAAGGCCGCCGCCGAGGTGCTTTCCGGCGGCCAGCGCACCCTCATCGAGGCCGGGCTGGTCGCCGGCCGCCACCTGGAAGTCTGCCTCAGCCGCTACCCGGCCTTTGGCAAACCGCAGGGCCTGGTCGTGGTCATCCACGACGCCACGCAGTCGGTGCGCTACCAGGAGTTGCGAAAGGAGTTCGTCGCTAACGTGTCGCACGAACTGAGGACCCCGCTGACCGTCATCAAGGGATACGTCGAGACCCTGCTGGACGGCGCCCTTGCCGATCCGCAGAAGAGCCAGCAGTACCTGCGGACCATCGAACGCCACACCTTCCACCTCACCAACCTCGTCAACGACCTGCTGGAGCTTTCCCGCCTCGAAAGCCAGCCCGACCTCCAGCGCGGCACGCCCGTGGACGTCGGCGCTGCCGTGCGGCGAACCATCGAGCTTCTGCTGCCGGCGGCGCAGAAGAAAAACCATTCGCTCGAAGTGCAGATCGAGCGTTCTCCCATCATCCTCGGCAATCCCGATTACCTGGAACGCGCCATCGCCAATCTCGTTGACAATGCCATCAAGTACACCCCCGACGGCGGACGGATCGGCGTCACGGTGTCAACCGAGGGCCAGTGGCTTGTCCTGCAGGTCACCGACAACGGCATCGGCGTGCCCGCCGAGGACATCCCCCGGATCTTTGAACGCTTCTACCGCGTCGATCGCTCCCGCTCGCGCGAAATGGGCGGCACCGGGCTGGGCCTGTCCATCGTCAAGCACGTCGCCCAGGCTCACGGCGGCAGTGTCGAGGTTTCCAGCGTCATCGGCAAGGGTTCCACCTTCCGCCTCAAGCTGCCGCTGCCCACGCGCATCGGCGACATTCCCGCCCACGCGGCCGACACGCCCTGACCGTCAGCCGTTTCGCGTCACGTCGAAGGCATACCGCATCAGCGCGGTGCTGCTCTTGAGATTGAGCTTGCGCTTGATGTGCTCGCGGTGGGCCTCGATCGTCTTGACGCTGCGGTAGAGCTTTTCCGCGATCTCGCGCACCCGCAGCCCCTTGCCCAGCAGGTGCAGAACCTCGAGTTCGCGGTCGGAGAGTCGGGCGATCCCCGCCGGGGCGCCGCTCTGGCCGGGCAAGGCCGCTCCGTTCCCGCTGATGCGACAAAGCAGTTCATCGGCCAGTTCCCGCACCAGGTAAATCTCGCCGCGAAGACACCGGTGAATGGCATTCACAAGCGCCTCGGGCGGCTCGTGTGCCAGAACATATCCGTGAGCACCGGCCCGCAGCACGCGCTCCGCCAGAAAAGCCTCACGCGAGCCGGAAAGAACCAGCACACGTACCATCGGATATGCTGCGCGTAACTGCCGGATCTGCTCCAGCGACTGGATGCCCCCCTGGGACATGTCCAGGAGAATCAGATCCGGTTGATGCCCGCAGACGGCCCGCTCGACATCGTCGAGGCGATCGAGCCGGGCAACGATCTGCAGATCCGGCTCCCGCTCCAGCAGGCAGGCCAGCGCCTCGCGAAGGATCGGCGGCTCGCTGACCAGCAGAACACGCTTGCGAGGAACCGTTTCTGACGGCTGGGAACAGACTCCGTTCATATGCAGACCTCGCTGTCTGATGTGCGGCCCAGGTTTCCCGCCCGATGACGATTGCCTGCCCGCACGCCTGTTTTCGGCCGCATCATCCCTGCGGCAGGATTATGTGTACCACAAACCGACGGTGTGCTGTCAACTCAAAAACGGCCCCGAGAACTCTCTTGGACACGTGCATTGACGGGCAAGGGTATGTATAAGTGCCGCAAGAGCAGGAGGTGGACATGGATTCGGTGCGGGCGGTGGCCGAGCAGGATGCGTTCGCGCGGCATTGCGGGATTCAGATTGTGGACGTTGGACCGGGCACCGCGCGGGCGCGGATGCGGCTGAGCCCGGAACACTTGAACGGGCTGGGGGTGGCCCACGGGGCGGCGATCTTCGCGCTGGCGGACCTGGCATTCGCGGCCGCATGCAACTCTCACGGGATCCCGGCCCTGGCAATCAACGTGAGCATCAACTATCTCAAGTCGCTGAAGGAAGGGGTGTTGACCGCCGATGCACGGGAAGTATCGGCGGACGGAAGGCTCGGTGCATACGCGGTGCAGGTCAGCGACGAAGCCGGAGATGTGGTGGCGACTTTCCAGGGCCTCTGCTATCGGAAGCTGCTGCCGAAAACGGAATGAGGGGACTGGTTTAACACCGGGACACGGGGGGCTATGGGGCGTTTGACACGACCGGGCGCGCTTGCTATACAAACAGCACAAAAAAGGATCCGTTGGTCCTTTTTAGTGCTGTCAAATCGGAACGGCACGAGTGTTTCGGGCAAATCGGCAAACGACTCTCGGAGCGCCAGCATCGGCGCCATGTCAACAGCCGGCAACTCCCGGCGGAAAGGATCGCGTATGAAACGGGTATGGAGGAAGGTATTGTGCGCCGCGGTCGGGCCCGTGGCATTGATGGCGCTGGGAAGCTCTGCAATGGGACAGCAGGCGGCGGCGCCGGCACAAAAGGAATGGGCGGACCAGGTGAAGAACCCGTGCCAGTATTTCTCCTGGGGCGCCGACGAGCGCATCCGGCAGGAGTACATCCAGAACCCCTATTTCTTCAACACCGATCCTCCCGGCCATGAGTGGAACTTTGGCCGCTACCGCAGCCGCGCCTGGGCCACCGTCCACGCAACCGACTGGCTCGACCTCAACGCCCGCCTGAGCTGGGAGTGGCGCTACTGGGAGAAGCCGGATTCCAAGGACAACACCCAGTACGAAGACGTCAAGTGGGATCACCTGAACATCAAGATCAAGCCGAAGGATTCGCCGTTCAGCGCGACGATCGGCCGCCAGGACATCATTCTCGGCGACGGCTGGCTGGTCCTGGAAGGCTCGCCGCTGGATGGTTCGACGACCATCTCGTTCGACCTGGCGGCGCGGTTCACGTTCGAGTTCAAGGATGCCAAGACCACGCTGGACGCGATCTACATTCAACAGTGGTCCGACCCGGATCACTGGATGCCGGCGATCGCCAGCCAGGACCGCAGCATGATGGAGCAGGATGAGCGCGGCCTGATCCTGTACGCCACGAACAAGTCGATCGAGCGGACGGAGATCAGCCCCTATTTCATGTACAAGCACGACGACGCCGAGCCGTATCACCGCGTTGGCGGCACGCCGCAGTCGGGCGGCGACACCGCCCCGATGGCCCGGGACGGCAACAATGGCGAGATCTACACCCTCGGCGCCCGCACCACCCACGAACTCAACAAGAACTGGAAGGGCAAGCTGGAAGGCGCCTACCAGTGGGGCAACCGCCAGCGCAGCGACTTCAACGGCGGCGAGGGCGATGATGTCTCGGCCTGGGGCTTCAACAGCGAGATCGCCTACAGCTTCCAGGACACCTGGAAGAACGTGCTGAAGCTCCAGTTCGAGCACCTGTCGGGCGACGATCGCGACACCGGGACCATCGAGTCGTTCTACCCCCTTTGGGCCCGCTGGCCGCAGTGGAGCGAATATTACGTCTACAGTTTTGCCACGGAGACGCGCATCGCCGAGGTGACGAACCTGTGGCGGCTGGGGATGGCTTGGCAGGCGAATCCGATGGACAAGATGACCCTGCAGGCGGCCTACCACGCGCTGTGGGCGGATGAAACCCGCGACGACGTGATGGGCTTTGGCGACAGCTCCTTCCGCGGGCACCTGATCACCGGCGTGATCCGGTACAAGTTCAACCGGTATCTGAGCGCCCACCTGATGGGCGAGTACTTCTTCACCGGCGACTACTACCAGGAGGAAGGCCCGCGCAATGATGACGACGGCGCCTATGCCCGCTTCGAGCTCATGGTGACCTTCTAAGACGCCACGGCCGGGTTGGAAATCAGGGATGCCCCGGGTAAATTCGCGGCTCTGGGCATCCCTTGTTCGTCTTGCGTAAAGGACTTTTATGGATCGCATGCTGTTGAATGGTGATGAAGCGGTCGCCTTGGCGGCATATGACGCCGGGGTGGCACTGGGTACGGGCTATCCCGGCACGCCCTCCACCGAAATCCTCGAAGCCTTCGACGCCCTGGGCGGCAAGGCGCAATGGGCGCCCAACGAGAAGGTCGCGTTGGAGGTCGGACTCGGCGCGGCATTCGCCGGCGCTCGCGTCCTGGTGACCATGAAGCACGTGGGCGTCAATGTGGCGGCCGACGCACTGTTCACGGCCACCTACACGGGAGTGACCGGCGCGCTGGTGCTCATCTCCGCCGACGATCCCGGCATGGCGTCGAGCCAGAACGAGCAGGACAACCGCCACTTCGCCGTGGCGTCGGGCTGCCCGATGCTCGAACCCTCGGACTCGCAGGAAACGTACGACCTGTTCCTGGCGGCGGTGGAACTGTCGCAGAAGTGGCGTACCCCTTTCCTTTTCCGGATGACCACGCGCATCTGCCACTCCAAGACGCTGGTGCACCGTCACCGCAGGGTCAGTCCCCCGCCGGTGCCGAGTTTCCAGCGGAACATTCCCGAGCACGTGATGATCCCGGCCTACGCCAGGCCGGCACACCGGCGACTGCGGCAGAAACTGGCCGAGATCGCGGCCTGGAACGAAACGTCGGACCTCAATCGGATCATCGAGCCTGATACTCAGGACGGGAATCCCCAGACGCGCCTGGGCATCATCAGTTCCGGCATTTCGTTCATGCACGCGGCGGAGGCCGCGCCCCACGCGCGCATCCTCAAGTTGAGCATGACCTACCCCCTTCCAATCGAGAGAATACGCGCATTCGCCAGGACGGTGGATCGCTGCGTCGTGGTGGAGGAAGGGGATCCGTACCTGGTCGATTCGCTCCGCGCGGCGGGAATCAACGTCGAGGGCAAGCCCGAGATGTACCGCTTTGGCGAGTTGAATGTGACTCGCGTGCGGCGAATCCTCGCGGGCGACACGACGCCGGAGCCGTCGCCTCCGCGCGGCACGCCGCCGCGTCTGTGCCCATCGTGCCCGTATCACACCGTTTACGATACGCTCAAGCGGCTGGACTGCATCGTCGCCGGCGACATCGGTTGCTACACGCTGGGGGTGCTGCCCCCCTACCAGGCAATTGACACGTGCGTGTGCATGGGCGCAAGCCTGGGCGTGGGCCTGGGATTACGACATGTGCTGCCCGAGGACCAGGCACGCCGCGTGGTGAGCATCATCGGCGACTCGACGTTTGTGCATAGCGGGCTGACCGGCCTGGTCGAGATGATCTACAACCCGCCCAGGACCGGTCACGTGCTGCTGATCCTGGACAACGGCACCACGGCCATGACCGGGCAGCAGGAACACCCCGGCACCGGCCGGACACTGAACCACGAGCCGACGGGGAAACTGAAGCTTGAGGAATTCGCCAGGGCCCTGGGCATTGAGCATGTTTACGTTCTGGATGCTATGAGCGACCCGGCGGGATTCGAGAAACTGCTGCGGGAACGGCTGGCGTCCAATGAACTGGCCGTCATCATCTCTCGTCGTCCCTGCCTGCTGGCGGCCGGGAAGATCAAGGAATACGAGAAGGCGGCGCAGGCCAAGCTGGCTGCCGCATCCTGCGAGGCGTGCGACTGCGAGCATTAAACGACCGGTCCGCTCCAGCCGGACCCAACGGGACTATCAGAAACTATGAACGGTTCGCTCACCAACGTTGTTGTCGCCGGCCTCGGCGGCCAAGGCGTGATCAAGGCTTCGGACATTGTTGCGGACGCGGCCTGCCGAACGGGTCTTGAGGTCAAGAAGGCCGAGATTCACGGAATGAGCCAGCGGGGCGGGTCGGTCTCGACCGACGTCCGTTTCGGCAGGCGCGTGCTGAGCCCGATGGTTCCGGAAGGAGAAGCCGACTACCTGGTGGTGCTCGCGCCGGACCAGGTGGACAACAACAGGCACCTCCTCAAACCCGGCGGAGTGCTCATCAAGTGCGACTTTGTCAACGAGGCGGAACTTCCCGGCAAACGGAGCCTGAACATCGCGATGATGGGCGTGCTGAGCACTTACCTCGACCTGCCGCTGGAAGCCTGGCACGCGGCGGTGCGGGCGGCGCTGCCGGAGAAGGTGCACGAGGCGAACTTGCTCGCGTTTGAGATCGGTCGAGAGAAAGCGAGAGCTTCCAAGCAATAGAGGGTCCCATGAAAACTAACTGGAACGACCTGCCGGGCGGTTTTCATCCAGCCAGTGCTCCGGATTATCTTCCGATCCCGCAGCTGCGCGACCTTCAATACAGGCGGCTGAAGGCAACGGTGCAGCGGGCGTTCGACCACGTTTCCCTGTTTCGCTCGCGGATGCAGGAGCGCGGCCTGGCTCCCGCGGACCTTCGCAGCCTCGACGACATCCGCCATCTGCCGTTTTCCATGAAAGCGGACCTGCGCGACACCTATCCGTTCGGGCTCTTTGCCAGCCCGATGGAGGAGATCGTCCGCCTGCACGCGTCCTCGGGAACGACCGGCAAGCCCATCGTCGTGGCATACACGCAGCAGGACATCGAGGTGTGGGCGCAGGTGATGCTGCGAACCCTGGCGGCCGGCGGCATCCACCGCGGCGACATCATTCAGAACGCCTATGGCTACGGGCTGTTCACGGGCGGACTGGGTGCGCACTACGGGGCCGAGGCGCTGGGCGCAACGGTCATCCCCATTTCGGGCGGCAACACCGAGCGGCAGATCATGGTGATGCAGGACTTCGGCGTCACGGCGATCTGCTGCACCCCCAGTTATCTCTGCCACATCCTGGAAAAGGCGGTGGAGATGAAGTGCAACGTCTCCCGGCTTCGCGCGGGCTTCCTGGGCGCCGAACCCTGGTCCGAGGCGATGCGACAGCGCATCCAGAAGGACCACGGAATCAAGGCCTACGACATCTACGGCCTGTCGGAGATCATCGGGCCCGGCGTCGGGGCCGAGTGCCTCTGCCAGGCCGGGCTGCACATCTTCGAGGACCACTTCTATCCGGAGATTATCGACCCGACAACCTGCGAGCCGCTGCCCGACGGCGCCGAGGGCGAACTGGTGCTGACCACGCTCTCCAAGCAGGCGATGCCGATGATCCGCTACCGGACGCGCGACATCACGGCGATCCTGCCGGACAAGTGCGAGTGCGGCCGCACCGTGCGCAGAATCCGGCGCATCACCCGGCGTTCCGACGACATGTTCATCATCCGGGGCGTGAACGTGTTCCCCTCCCAGGTCGAGCACGCCCTGCTTCAGGTCGAGGGAACCGTGCCCCACTACCAGATCATCCTCACCCGCGAAAAGGACCTGGATCGCATGACCGTCAGGGTCGAGGTCACGCCGGAGGTCTTCGACGACAAGGTGCGCGGCCTGGAGACGCTACAGAAAAAACTCGAATACGCGCTGGAACACACGCTGGGAATCCACGCCGGCGTGCAACTGGTCGGGCCTCATACCATCCAGCGGAGCGAAGGCAAGGCCAAGCGCGTCATCGATCAGCGGGAACTCAAGTAGCCGTTGGCAAACCGCCAGAAGAATGGAGACCATCCCATGAAACTTCATCAGTTGTCGCTGTTTCTGGAGAACCGTCCCGGCCAGGTCAAGGTTCCCTGCCGCATCCTGGCCAACGCCGGGATCAACATCCTGACGCTGTCCCTGGCTGACACCGAGCAGTTCGGCATCCTGCGGCTGATCGTCAAGGACTGGCAGAAGGGCAAGGAAGCACTGGAGCGAGCCGGCTGCGTGGTGACGATCACGGAAGTGCTGGCTGTGGATGTCGAGGATCGTCCCGGCGGGTTGGCCGATGCGCTGGAAACGATCGAGAACGCCGGCCTGGGCATCGAATACATGTACGCCTTCACCTCCGGCGCACGCGGCGTCAAGGCCGCACTCGTGTTCCGCTTCGAAGACCCGGATGCGGCAATCGAGAAGCTTTCGAAACATGGGCTGCGGGTCCTGACGGCCGACGAGCTTTTTGCTCGAATCGGACAATAGGGGTTGAGCCGGCGACGGATCGGGCGCCGATTGCTGATTCACTGTCTGTGCGTCCCGGAGGGCGCCATCATGCAATTTGTCGTCGAGAACCGGATCTGGGATCAGGCGGAGACCATGCCGCGGGAGCAGCTCCGCGCCCTTCAGGCGCAGCGGCTGCGCCAGACGGTGGCCCGCACGGCCAACGTGCCGTTCTACCAAAGAGCCTACGCGGAGGCGGGGATTACGGCCGAGTCGATCAGGTCCCTGGACGACCTGCGGCGGCTGCCGTTCACAACCAAGGAAGATCTCCGCCAGCACTACCCGCTGGGATTCCTGGCCGTCCCGCGGGCGCAGATCGCGCGGGTTCACGGCTCGTCGGGCACGACCGGCAAGCCGACCTTCGTGGCGTACACCAGGCAGGACCTTGAAACCTGGGCGAACCTCTGTGCGCGATTCCTGGTAGCCGGCGGCCTGCGCAGTGAACACCTGGTCCACGTGGCATTCGGATATGGCCTGTTCACGGGCGGATTCGGACTGCATTACGGGATCGAGAAAGTCGGCGCCGGCATCGTCCCCGCGGCCGGCGGCAACACCCCGCGACAGATCATGCTCCTGAAAGACCTGGGCGCGGAGGTGCTCGTCTGCACACCCAGCTATGCCCTGCATATCGCCGAGGTCTGTCGAGCCGAGGGCACCGACCCGCGCCAGCTGCCGCTTCGCCTTGGTCACTTCGGCGGCGAGCCGTGGACGGAAGAGATGCGTCTGGCCATGGAGCGCGAGTTCCGCATGAGGGCGTTCAACAACTACGGCCTGTCGGAGGTGATCGGGCCGGGCGTCTCCGGCGAATGCGCTGCTCGCACGGGGATGCACATCCAGGAAGACCATTTCATCGTCGAATGCCTGAATCCCAACACGCTCGAACCTGTCGCCGAGGGGGAAGACGGCGAACTGGTGTTCACCAGCCTGACCAAGGAAGCATTCCCGATCGTGCGCTACCGCACGCGCGACATTGCGTTCCTGGAAACCGCCCCATGTCCGTGCGGCCGAACGACCTGCCGCATGTCGCGCGTAAAAGGTCGCACCGACGACATGCTGATTATCCGCGGCGTCAATGTCTTTCCCTCGCAGATCGAGGAGGCGCTTCTGCGCGTCGAGGGGACGGCGCCCCATTATCTGATCGAGGTCGATCGCCCCGGAACACTCGACGAGATCGTGGTCAAGGTGGAACTGCGGCCGCAGGATTTCTCCGACAAGATGCGGCAAATGCAGCAGCTGCGCGAACGAATCGACCACGCCATCCATGCCATCACCGGCATCCGCGTCAAGGTTGAACTGGTTGACCCCAACTCGATCCAGCGGAGCGAGGGCAAGGCCAAACGGGTGATCGACCGGCGAAAGGAACATGGAAAGCTCTGACCCCGGCTTGACCCCCCCGGCGGTGCACGTAATATCGCCCAACCGTGTCAACCAACACTTTAATGCATCGCTCGGTGCGCCGAGCCATCGAGACGCAGCGCGCCGCCGGCCGGATCGCCCTGATGCCCTTCATTCCGGCGGGCTATCCCGATCTGGCCGTTACCGCCGCCCTCCTGCCCGCACTCCAGCGAGCCGGAGCCGCCGCCATCGAGATCGGCATCCCTTTTTCAGACCCGATCGCCGATGGGCCGACGATTCAGGAGGCCTTCGCCCTGGCCCTGGCCAACAGGATCAAGCTGGCCGATATCTTCGCGACCATTCGGGCCGCAAGAAACCAGATCGATATTCCCCTGGTGGCGATGGTCAGCTACAGCGTCGTCTACCGCTACGGCCTTGACCGCTTCCTGAAAGACGCTTCGGAGACCGGCTTTGATGGCCTGATTCTGCCCGATCTGCCACCCCCGGAAGCCCGCGATGTCTGCCGGCGCATCCAGGCGTCCGGGTTGGAGACGGTGCTTCTGATTGCCCCGACAACCCAGGCTCAACGTCGCTCGGAAATCGCCTCGCTCTGTACGGGATTCGTTTATTACCTGTCAGTTGCGGGAACCACCGGCGAGCGCGACAGCCTGCCGACTGACATCCTGGAGAGCCTGCGGCAGGTGCGGGCGGTGTCGCAAGTGCCTGTATGTGTCGGATTTGGCATCTCCAGACCCGAGCACATGTCCCAGTTGGCCGGCCATGCCGACGGGGCCATTGTGGGCAGTGCCATCGTGCGACGCATCAGGCAGCATCTGTCGCAATCGCCGCATGAAATCGCCGGGGAAGTCGAGGTTTACGCAAGAGAGCTGTTAGCCTTTGTGAAACAATGAGTTACGTTCCTTCCGAAACCCGATGGATCAGGGGAGCTACAATCGGCGGCGCAAGCCGTTGCTTTGATTACAATAATCGCTCGCTGCTCTAACCCGAGCCGGCCGGGAGTGTCTGTCCAGATGGAAGCCAAGGCGCGACAGGTTGACGCTGAAGCGGCGGATGCGCCTGTCCAGCCCGGCGATGGGCAGTTGGTGCTCAAGAGCATCAACGGCGACCGGGGCGCGTTTGATGAGTTGATCCGTCGCTACCAACGCCAGGCCGTGGCTGTGTCATACCGGCTGCTGGGCAACACGCAGGATGCGCTGGAGGTGACGCAGGATGCATTTCTCAAGGCGTACCGAAGCCTCAGCACGCTCCAGAAGCCGGATGCGTTTGGCGGCTGGCTGATGCGGATTGTGTCAAACCTGTCGTTGAACTACCGCCGGAGCCGCAAGCTCCGCACGCAGCTTCCGCTGGACGACTGCCTTGGCCCGACCGACTCGGCCCAGGCCGATCACGGCGGCAGCGAGTGGATGGCCCGGGATGGCAACCCGGAGCATCGGCTGGAAAGCGAAGAGATGGGAGCCAGGCTCCAGGAAGCGCTCAAGCAGCTCCCGGAAAAACAGCGGCTGGCGATTGTGATGTTCACCATCGATGAATTGCCGCAGAAGCAGGTGGCCGAGGCGCTGGAATGCAGCGTGGAAGCCGTGAAGTGGCATGTGTTCCAGGGACGCAAGAAACTCAAGGAGATTCTGAAGGATTACTTGTGACAAGCCCCGTGGAGGGCAGGAACACTGATTGTTGCCGAGGCCTATACCATGTTGGATGAACGGCTGGAGTATCTGATCTCTCAATACGCGGACGGGACGCTGCCGCAGGAGCAGCGTGTCGCGGTGGAGGATCGTCTGGCCGTTGACGCCGAGGCCCGGTCGCTGCTGGCCGAGTACCGCTCGCTCAATCAACTGCTCAAGTCCGCCCCACTGCCGGAAATTCGCTGGGACAGTCTGGCCGGGGCCATCTCAAGTGCGGTTGATCGCCAGGCGGAAGCAATGGCAGCATCGACTGAGAACGAGCAGCTCGAACTGGCCATCACCCGGCACATCGACGGTGAACTGCCCCCGCAGGAACTGGCTGCGCTTGAAGCACGCCTGGCCGCCGACCCGGCCGCGCGCCACATGCATGACCAGCACCGCTCACTGGCCCTGCTGTTGCGAGGCTGGTTGCCGGCCGGCGTGGATTACCAGCGGCTGGGCGAGCGCCTGAGCCAGACGATTGCCGAGGAAGCCCGCCGGTCGAGGATGTCGATTGCGTGGGTGCGACAGGCGACGCGACTGGCGCTGGCCGCGTGCTTGCTGGTGGCAATCGGTCTGGCGGTGCATCTTGCGCGGCCGTTGCCTGACAGGCCGGGGGCTGTGGCACAGATCACCGGACCATCCGCCGAACCCGCGGCCGGGGAGGCCGTGGTCGAGATTACGCTCGGACCATCCGAGGCCTGGGTCCGGCGCGGGCCTGAAGCGCCCATCGATCTGGTCTCCATGCCCACGCAGCTTGCGCTCGTGGAGAGTGCGCATCCGCGACCCGGCGCGTATGTGCCCATGTTCGGCTATGATGCCGCCCAGTAGCATCGTACCGGGAGCCCTCGTATGCCTCGAATCATCGTGCTGATCGCGGCGTTGTGCCTGTCGGCGGGCATGGCGCGCGCTTCGGAAACGGCCGCCCTGATCAACCAGGAACTGGACAAGCAATTCCAGATGGAGATCTCCACGCAGCCGCTTCCGAAGGTGATGGAGAGGATTACCGCGGGGACCGGCGTGCGCATCGAGGCTCAAAACGCCGTCTGGGAGCTGTTGCCTTGGGGCCGCGACACGAATGTCGGCTTGAAGATCGAGCACACCACGCTCCGGGAGGCCCTGACGCGAATGACCCAGCGCCTGGGACTCACCTGGGTGCTCAAGGATGAGTCAATCGAAATCCAGCCGATGCCGGCCCTGCGGCGGCTGGCGCAACGAGCCAGTCTCCAGGAAGTGGATGCGCTGCACCTGCTGGCCACAACGCCCCTGGAACTTGGCACCCAGCGCCCGACACTTCGGCAACTGCTCGAGGCGGTTGACCTCAAGCTGGCGGGCGAGAAGAGGGTGCAGGTGGCCATCGAGAACCGCATTGCCGACGCGATCCCCCAGGACAAGGCGATCTTCGTGCCGCGAAACTCGACGCTGATGGAGGCGCTGGAGTCGGTTCACAAACAGACGACGGCGACGTGGTATCCCTGGGGCCGGAATATCGTGGTCATGACCAAGTCGGAGCGGACGCGGGCGCTGCTGGCCAAGCCGCTGGAGATCGCCGTGAACGAACGGGGCATGGAGGTCATGCAGTTGCTCGGGGAAATCGCGGCGCGGACCGGCGTTCCGTTCGAGTTCCAGCCGGGCGTGATCCAGACCATCCCGGCCGACGCGCGCACCATCCGGGGCGTGATCCGCAACGCCCCGGCCGAGCAGGTCCTCCAGGCGGTTTCCGCGTCAACCGGGCTGATCTACACGGTCCAGGATGACAAGGTCCATATTTCATCCAGCGATGCCGCGGGAGCGGGCAACCTGCAGCGCGACCCGCTCATCGGTTTCCTGCAACTGGACAACGGGATGCAGATCCTTGTTCCGCGAAGCCAGGTGCCGCCGGACATCCTGGAATACCTGGGGGCCAAGCTGCAGAAGGAGTGGGGCAAGATCAGGGAACAGATGCAGGATGAGGGATTCAAGCCGACGACGCAACCGGCCAAGACGGGGGATGAGGATCTGTAGGCTGAATCCGGGGCGATTGGGTTCAATTCGTAATGGGGCAAGGAACACAGAGGGCGGTGATGCGCGCAAGTCGTCTTGACGCGGCGAGGCGATAAGGCGTATCGGGCCATGGGTGGGTTGGCTTCGTTTTCGGCGTGAGGATGCGGATTGATGAACGCTTCTTAAACCGGTAGTTGCTCGCCCGTGAGAATGTACCAGTTACGCTCCGCATTCTGCCTGAGTTGGGGCTCGGTCAGGAACACTGTGGCGCTGGTGCGGAGCAGGTCGAGGAGGCGAGAGCGGTCCATGCCAGGCCAGAGGGCGCGAAGGTCGTCGCGATCCTTTTCCCGGGCGCTGAAGAGCTTGCCGATGAAGAGGTCGTAGGGATCGATGGCGGAGGCGTGGAGATGGCCAAAGAAACCGAGGGATCGTGTGCGATTCTCCCAGCCGGCGGGGAGATAGTGGGATTGAAAATGCGTCAACCGCAGGCCGTAGCGGTGCGCGAGGCTCGCAAGCAGCTCGTGCTCGCTTCGTAGATCAGCCGGCACCTCATCAACCAGATCAATGTCTTCAGTGTGACGCGAAAGCATGTCGGCGAGGATCAAGGCGATGGAGCCGCCGATGGTGATGTGCGTGGGACGGGTGAGCTGCGAACCAAGCTCACGGAGAAACTGGAGCACCGTTTCCCGGCTTGTCTTTTCCATAAGCCTCTCGTCGAGTGTGGGAAAACCCGCAGGACCAAGATCCGCTTCCAGCAGTTGACGCAGGGCATCCGGCCGCGGCTGGAGCGATAGCCATCGATTGAGGCGATCTGAACCCCAGCGACGGCGGAGAGACCAGAGGGCATCGCGCACGAGCAGGCGCGTGCGGAAGTCGAGTTGCCCCTGGCCGGCTATTGCCGAGACAGTCTGGGCCAGCGCATCGGGATCGATCTGCGGTCGCCCCTGCACCAAGGACCAAAGGTCATCCGCCGCCAGTGTCATATCTTTACTCTACCCCATAAGGGGAAACGCGGCGAGTTATAGCAGGGACAGGCAAACGGGCATGTGTCGGTCCGGGTGCGTGACGGTTTTCGCGTGAGGTGGAGGACCGCACGGCGATGTTGAGGGTCTTTTGGGCGTCGGTGACTTCGCGGCGATGGGGCACGGGCAGGATGTCCGTGCTGCGAGAGGGACGCGACAGGGGGAACGGGCCAGAGGCCCGTGCCACGGGGCCCGCCCCCGCGATCCCGGCCCGCCGGCCGCAAAAAGTGTCACGCACCCCGTCGGTCCATCGGCGCGGGCGGTTGCCTTTTTTCCCCCCGCATTCCTGTTATGATTTCCCGCTTTCACGAAGGTTTACATCCGTGCAGGGGCGGCTCGAGCCGCCGTCTGCTGACTTGACAGGAGTTAACGATGGCCATCAGCGATACGATCAAGAAAGGCATCATTCGCGCCCCCCACCGCAGCCTTTTGCGGGCCACCGGGGTCATTCAATCGGAAGAGGACTGGGACAAGCCCTTCATCGCCATCGCCAACTCCTTCGTCCAGATCATTCCCGGCCACGCGCATCTGGACGTGGTTGGCCGAAAGGTGCGCGAGGCCGTGCGGGCGGCCGGCGGCGTGCCGTTCGAGTTCAACACGATCGGCGTGGATGACGGCATCGCCATGGGGCACGTCGGCATGAAGTACTCCCTGGCGTCGCGCGAACTGATCGCCGACTGCGTGGAAACGATGCTGCGGGCGCACTGCTTTGACGGCATGGTCTGCATTCCCAACTGCGACAAGATCGTCCCCGGCATGATGATGGCCGCGGCGCGGGTGAACATCCCGACGGTGTTTGTTTCGGGCGGGCCGATGAAGGCGGGCGTAAATCCATCGACCGGGCAGGCGATCGACCTGATCAGCGTTTTTGAGGGCGTGGGCAAGGTCTCGGCCGGCAAGATGGACGAGAAAGAGCTGCTGGAGGTGGAGAAGAACGCCTGCCCGACGTGCGGCTCGTGCTCGGGCATGTTCACGGCCAACAGCATGAACTGCCTTTGCGAAGCCCTGGGCCTGGCGCTGCCGGGCAACGGCTCGATCCTGGCGACCGACCCGGCGCGGGATCGGCTGTTTAAGGCGGCCGGCGAGGCGATTGTGAACCTTGTCCGGAAAAACATCAAGCCGCGCGATATCCTCACCCAGAAGGCATTTGAGAACGCATTCGCACTGGACATGGCGATGGGCGGATCGACCAACACGGTGCTGCACACGCTGGCCGTCGCGATCGAGGCCGGGTGCCCGTTTGATCTGCAGAAGCTCAACGAGGTGGCCGCCCGCGTGCCGCACATCTGCAAGGTTTCGCCGGCCGGCGTGCACCACATGGAGGATGTGGACCGGGCCGGCGGCATCAGCGCGATTCTCAAGACAATCGCGCAGAAGCCGGGAACGCTGCACCTGGATTGCATCACGGCGACGGGGCGGACGCTGGGCGAAAACATCAGCGACGCGGTGGTGAAGGATGCGGACGTGATCCGCCCGCTGGACAAGGCCTACAGCGAGAAAGGCGGCCTGGCGATCCTCTTCGGCAACCTGGCGCCAAACGGCTCGGTGGTGAAGACCGGCGGCGTTACCCCCGCGATGATGAAGCACCGCGGCCCGGCCGTGATCTTCGAGAGCGAGGAGATCGCCAACGCGGGGATTCTGGCCGGCAAGGTCAAGGCCGGCGACGTGGTGGTAATCCGCTACGAAGGCCCGCGCGGCGGCCCGGGAATGCAGGAAATGCTCGCCCCGACCAGCGCGATCATGGGACGCGGATTGGGCGAAAGCGTGGCGCTGATCACCGACGGCCGATTCAGCGGCGGAACTCGCGGGGCGTGCGTCGGGCACGTGAGCCCCGAGGCGGCCGCCGGCGGCCCGATCGCCCTGATCCAGCCCGGTGACATGATCGAGGTGGACATTCCAAGTCGCAAACTGACGCTCTGCGTGGACGAGGCCGAACTGGCCCGGCGCAAGGCGGCGTGGAAACGACCGGCGCCGAAGATCGACCACGGCTACCTGGCGCGATATGCGGCACAGGTGACCAGCGCCGATACGGGGGCGGTGCTGAAGAAGCCGGAACTTTAAGGAAGCCTGAAATTGGAGAGGATGGTTATCCGGAAACTGGATGCACGCTTCAAGTCTCCGGGACAACGCTTCAGTTCGACGCCATCCTGCCTGAGAGTGGACTGGAGGCGTGCAGTATCTGGCACAGCGGCGAGCAATCGCTTCGCTCGTGGGTCGTTTCTCACCAGACTCTGGCGGTTTCGATTTGCCGATACTGAAACCCAGCTGTTGATCTTGGCCGAGAGTTGAGTTGGCTTCTGAGTCTTTCCCGGGCGTTTTCCATGTCACGAACACTCATTTTCGCGAGCGTTTTCCTGGCGATCTGCTCCTGGCTTACCGCCGCCGAGCCGAAGTGGCGGCATCTCTCCACCAGGACCGGCGACTTGCCCATCCCCGGCACGTCCACGCAGCAGACCGCCGCCATCGTGGCGGACCTGGACAACAACGGCGTCAACGACTTCGTCATCGGCTTCCGCAAAGTCGCCCCGGCCCTGGTCTGGTATCGCCACAACGGCAAGGGCTGGGACCGGTACGTGATCGAGAGCGAATTCCTTTCCATCGAGGCAGGGGGAGCGGCGCATGACATCGACGGCGATGGCGACATCGACGTGGTCTTCGGCGGAGATTGGCAGAGCCCCTTTGTCTGGTGGTGGGAAAACCCCGGCGGAGATTACAAGCCCGAGGTGAACTGGAAACGCCACACGATCAAGAAGGACGGCGCGCGGCAGCATCACGACCAGGCCTTCGGCGATTTCAAGGGCACGGGCAGGCCGCAGCTGGCGTTCTGGAATCAGCAGGCGAAGAAGCTGCTGCTGGCCGAGATTCCCCCCGATCCGCGCAGCGTCGATGTCTGGCCCGTCAGCGAGGTCTTCACCGGCGCCGCCGGCCAGACCGGCATGTACGCCGAAGGCCTCTCGGCGTATGACATCGACGGCGATGGCAGGCAGGACATCCTGGCGGGCAACCAGTGGTTTAAGTACACAACCGACGGCAAGTGGCAGGCGACGAAGATCGCGCCTATCGGCGGGCTGATCTTTGCCGGGAAGCTGATCAAGGACTCCAAGTACCCCCAGGTTGTCATCGCCCCCGGCGACGGCAACGGGCCGGTGATGTGGCACGAGTGCAAGGGGGACCCGACGTCATCCGCGAGTTGGGTGGGGTATGATCTGGTTGGCCGGGAATTAATTCATCCGCACAGCCTTCAGATTGCCGACATCGACGCGGACGGGAACCTGGACATCTTTACCGCCGAGATGGCCAAGTGGACCGAGAAGAAGACCGAGCCGGACAATCCCGGCGCACAAGCGTTCATTTTCTACGGCGATGGCAAAGGCAACTTTCGCAAGACGGTCTTCCAGAGCGGCATGGGATTTCATGAAGTGCGCGTGGCCGACCTCAACGGAGATGGCCTCTTGGACATCCTCTCCAAGCCGTACAATTGGCAGACGCCGCGGATCGATGTGTGGTTACAGGGGAGATAGAGCGGCCTGTCCATCCGAGACAGGCAGAAATGGCACTCCCATTGGATGCCGTTGGCTGAGGGGGCACGGGCAAGATGCCCGTGCTACGGGGCGGCATGTGGTCAACCCCGGCGGCGCGCCCGGCTCCTACGCAAGATGCCCGTGCTACGGGGCGGCATCCAGCTTCACATTGTCCAGGTAGAAGACCGTGCTGGCGTTAGCCGCACTGGTGAAACCCAGCCACCGCAGCGCTCTCCAGTTCTTCCCAGTGGGGAGCTTCTCGAAGCTGCGGGGCGGCTGCCCCGGCACAGTCACCCTCAAATCGTACGTTCCCGCCGCGCTGCCCAGCGGGCAGGTGATCTCGAACTTCACCCATTGCCCGTGCGGCAGCTTCAGCAGGACCTGCTGCCCGGCCCGAAGACTCCCATCGGCCCCAACCGACAGGCTTGGCCCGGTATTGTACGGCGATCCGCCGTCGCGCCATTCGTGGCTGATCATCGCCCCCGGCTCGACGCGCAAATCGAAGCTCATCTTCGCCGTCCCCCCGTTCAGCCGCGGCTCATAATAGAAGTGCGGCTGCCAGGTGTGCGAGAGACCGGCCGCATCCACAATCTTCAGCGACCGCTTGCCGCCGGCCGCGGTTTCCTGGGTCACCGCGATCCGCGCGGTCTTGTCCTCGCCGCTGATCCGCACGAGCGTCGGGTGCTGCCCCGGCTCGACCCCCTCAAAGTCCTCGTCGATGCTCCGCAGCGACTTCCTGGGCGGCGGCATCGTGATCGGCCCGCGCATGATCTTCTTGGGCGCGTCGACCCACTCCTTCTCCCCGTACAGCCCGATCCGGCTCATGTCGATCGGCTGAAACCCCAGCTTCAGCGCGGGCGAGCCGTCTTTCAACCGCAGGTCGCGCGATTTGGCATCCACGAACATCGGATCGGCCACGATGGAATTCCTGTCGTGACCGCGCGCCTGCCATCCGGCCAGATCGTTCCCGAAGAAATCCACCCCGTCCCCGGCCGTGTTCCAGTAGAGATTGTAGTCCATCCTGAAGTTGTCGTCGCGCCAGTTGCTCCCCAGCATCGCGTCGTGATCGCCGACGACGATGTTGCGCTCAAAGAAGAACGACGTGTGCGGCTCCGTGCGCGTGCGCTTGATCTGCTCCTCCATCGAGAAGGCGAAAATGTTGTTGCGGACGATGTTCTCCCGGCCGTAATGCTGGTGGAATCCGCCGGTCTTGGTGTCGTAGACGACGTTGTTCTCGAGCAGGATGCCGGTGCTGCCCTCATCGGTGTACAGGCCCCACCCGCCGTAGTCGTAGGAATAGATGTCATGAATAAGATTGTATCGCTCGGTGGTTCCCGGCGAGATGCCCAGCGAGTAGATGCCGCCCAGGTCCGACAGCACCCCTTTGCCCAGGTTGTGGATGTGGTTGTATTCGAGCTTGTTGTCGCGGGCGCCGCTGGTGCCGTAGCCCCAGGTCCAGCCGACGGAAATGCCCGTGTAGTAGAAATCGCAGATCTCGTTGTGCGTCACGCGATTGCCCGAGCTCTGGCCGATCCACACGCCCACGCCGGCAAGGAACGCATGCCCGCCGTCGTGGATGAAGTTGTTGTCCACCACGTTGTTGCGCGCATCCAGGCCGGCGGCAAGCTGGGCATCGGTGGTGCTGCGGCGCGAATCGCCGATGCAGACGCCGCCGGCTCCCAGGTCGTGGATATGACAACGCCGAACGGTATTGTCCGCGCATCCCTGCCCCAGCCAGATCGCGTACTCGCCGACATGGGCGATTTCACAGTCCTCGATCGTGCAGTTCCTCGCACCGATCGCGTGGATCGCCCCGACCGTGAAGCTGATGGCCGATTGCCCGTCGGCCAGCCCGCGATCCTTGATCATCCACTCCGCGTTCTGGAACGACAGCCCCTTGAGATTGACATTCTCCACGAACTTCCCGGCCGCCGGCTCGCCGCTGAAAACCACCAGCTGCCGCAGCCGCGGGGCGACAACCTGGACCTTGTTCGGATCAACGCCCTGCGGCGGCCACCACGTCAGGATCCCTGTCTTCGGGTCCAGATACCACTCGCCCGGCGCATCCAGTGCCTCGCGCAGGTTCTCCAGGTGGTACCGCTGCTGGTTCTCCCACCAGCCCATCGGCCAGCCGCTTGGCGAGGTGAACCTGACGACGTGGTTCTCTTCGTCCAGCGACGCGATCCAGTGGACCGATGCCGTCCACGCGTGGTACACGACGACGTTGACCTCTTCCAGATTGCTCCATCGCCGGATATCCCCCGGCCTGTAACGAAACCCGATCTTCTTGCTCGCGTCGCGCCGGGCCTTCTCCCGATCCCCCAACGGCTCGATTGGCCCGGCCGTGCGCAGGTATCCCTCGTTCGGGTGCCGCGCCCGGGGCTGACGCCTGCCGTCCGCAAAGAGCTGGTTAAACCGTCCCTCGACTTTCGCCGTCCAGAGGGCGCCCTCGCCCCGGGTCCATCCCGTGATCAGCCGCCCGCCGCTGATAACCGGCTTCTCCCCCGGATAGGCCGCGTACGTGACGTTTGAGTCCTCCGGCCCAAACGTCAGGGCCTGGGACAGTTCGTGCCGACCCCCGCGAACCAGCACCGTCATCGGCGCGTCGCCCGCGCCGCGCGACCTGCGAATTGCATCGCGCGCTGCCTGGAGCGTCGCCAGCGGACCATCGGTCTTCGTCGCGTTCGCTTCGGGCAATTTCCCGGACCAGGCATCATTCCCCGTGGGCGAGACATAGTAATCCGCCCGCTTCTCCGCCGCAGCCAATCCGGCCGACCACAAACCCGCACACGCCATCAGCATCAAAGCGCAGGCAACGTGTCTTGTCGTCATGCCCTTTTCTACATCGCCTGCCGGAACGTCGTTGGCCGCACCATCCTCAGGACTTCATCGCCTCGGCCAGTTGCGCCATTGTCCTGTGGAGCCGCTCGGCCGCGGGTGTCTCCGCCGGGCTCGCCTCATCGCAGACCGGCAGATCGACGCGATGCACCTCCAGCCCGTAATGCACCATCGCGCCAAGGTCCGTCATCCAGTCGATGACAGGCTGGTTCTCAGGCAGAACAAGGCCGCGAAGAATGCGGATGCCCAGCCGCCGCGCCTGGATGTGCAGCATCGCCAGCAGGACGGTGCCGATGCCCCGGCCCTGCATCGGGTCGATCACTGCCAAGGCCCATTCGGCGATGCTCGGGTCCTCCGCGCTGCGCACAAATCGCCCCAGGCCCAGGCCGCGGAACTCCGGCGTCGCCGGATCCAGCGCGCACCACGCAACATGCTTCTCCTGGTCCACCTCGGTGAAGTACGCCAGTTGCTCCGGACTCAACTGCGTCGTGCCGGTAAAGAACCGCAGATACCGCGAATTGCCCGACATGGCGGCCACCCCGGCCGCCAGGCGCTCCTTGTCCTCCGGCAACACCGGTCGAATCAGCACGGGCTTCCCGTCAGCCAGCCGAAACAGGAACGCCTGCTTCCAGCACGATGGAATCGGCTGCGCGAGATTCTGGGTTCCACCGGTCTTCATGGCCGTGCAATTCATGATATGGCGCCGTCATCCTCCCCGCTCGGCCCAAAACGCCTTCGTGTACTCGGCCCTGAACCTGTCCCCAGCGCGCGTATCGGTGATGCACGCGTCCCAATCCAGCGCCGGCCGAGGACCGAGTTTACGCGGTTCAATCGACCGGCCGGCATGCTGCGCCGCCAGTTCGCGGAAACGCTTGGCCCACGGTTTTTCCTCGCCCTCGGCCGTCAGCAGCCCCGTGCGCACGCTCACATCCCGTGCCTCGGGCTGATCGTAGAATCCCCAGTTCAGCCAGCCCACGGCCAGCCCGGCAGTGGATGTCACCACATCGCCGCACCAGCGGGCCTGACCTTCGGCGCTGCGAGGAGAACTGAGTTTGTCGCCGCCGGTGGGGATGCCTCCCCCGCCGGCCCATCCAAATTCCGCAATGACGACCGGCTTGCCCGGGGCCGCGACCTCGCGGACCACGGATTCGAGATAAGCCAGATTGCGCGTGTACTGTTGCTGGTCCTCGTAATCGAGCAGGCCGCCCTCCAGCGGGTAGAAGTGAACTTCCATGAAATCGAGGAATCTGGCCTGTCGCGCAGGCACAAAGGCCGCATGGTGGCTGATCTTCGGCAGCAGGACAGGAACCGACCATTGGATCAGGCCGACGGTCACCAGCGCATCGGCGTCGGCGGCCTTGATGGCCCGGACCTGGCGACGGGTCCACTCGTCAGCGATGGATTCGCGGAATCGCTGGTATTCAAGCAGGGCCGGATCCCCGGGGGCATTCTGGTCGGGTGGAACTGTCCTGTTCCAGAGCGCCCTCATGGCCGCCGAATCCCACCGGATCATCGGCTCGTTGAGCAGGTCATAGGCAAAGATGACCCCGCGGCCCCTGTAACGAGACGCCAGAAGCGTCCAGAACTGCTCCTGGGCCGCGAGCATCTTCTCGTCGGCATATCGATCGGCATGTGCCCACTGCGGTGTACCCTCCCAATGATCCGGGCCGGTGGGATGGACGTAGACGCCGGCCTGCTCCGCAATCGCGAGGAACTCGTCGAACCTGGCCAGCCCCTCTTGCGACAACACCCCCGGCTCTTGATAAAATGAGCCGTAGGTCAGGAACACCCGCACGCAGTTGCCGCCCATGCTCCTGAGCAGTTGCATGTCCCGCCGCACGGCCTGGGCGTCAAATTTCTTCCACACCTGCGGCGCCCACCCCGTGCCGGGGCGGTAGTAATTGACCCCGAACGGAACGAATGGCTTGCCATCCGACGCGACAAAGCCATTGCGCGACACGGAAACCCTGGGCAGTTTGGCCGCACAAACGTCGCACATGCAGGCTATTGCCGCCAGAGAGATGATTGTCATCCGCATGTTCTGCATCACGGTCCTCCGGTCAGAACCATAGTCTAACCGACGCGGTGACGGGGTATACAACTGCAAACGGCCCGACCTGACAACACGGGGTGCCTGACACTATCCGCGGTCGGCGGTCCGGGATCGCGGGGGCGGACCACGCAGCACGGGAATCCTCGCCCGCGCGAGGGCACCAACGCGGGAAGAATCCTCAACACCGCCGTGCGGTCCTCCACGCGGCAATAAGACCGTCACGGGGTCGCGAGATTCGTGCCGGAAATGTGCGATAGCACACCGCTCGCAATCGTCGTATAATGGTCCCATGTATTTGGCGGATGGCCCTGGCCTCGGTATGCTGAGGGCTTTGGCAACATGGTGTCGGTACCCCTTAACGTCTTTCAGCGCCTTGCACGGCAATGGGATGTCGTGCATCCGTACAATGCCGCGCAGGTTCTGAAAATCGCCGGGAATCCCGACCTGGGACAGCTCCAGCAGGCGTATCACGATACGCTGGAAAGCCTGGGGCTGGGGCGCGTGCGCGTGGACGGGCAGACATTCTGCTACGAGTGTCTCAACGGGGAATTGAGCATGTACGGGGTGCGGATGGTTCCCGCGGGCGCCTCGATCGAGAATTTCATCGCCGAGTCGCTCAACCGCCGCTTTGACAATCCCTCGGAGCCGCCCTTTCGTCCGTTCGTGATCCCCGGCGAGGGCTTCTACTACGCCGGGGTGGTATACCATCACTGGATCGCCGACAGCGTATCCATCCGCACGCTGTTGCACGAGTGGTTCGTCCGCCTGTTCGACCCGGCCGCCGCCACCTGTCGGCCCCTGAGACTTCCAGACCAGGGATACCGGCAGTTCTTTAGAGGCGATCGGTCGCTGACCGCGGCGGGTTCCAGCCTGCTCAGCGCAGCGCGGTGGGCCAGCGCCCTGCGGCGCGTCCGACGCGTGGAGTGGCGCAGCGACGACATGTCGGTGAATTTCGCGGTGCGGCGCGTGGAGCCCGGTTGGATCGAAACGCTCCACCACGCGGCACACCGGCGGGGAGTGACCCTCAACGACATGTTCCTGGCGGCACTTGCCCGAGTGTGCGATCAGTATGTCCCCCTCAAAACGCGCCCCAGACGCCACGGGCTGGCGCTGGGGTCGATCGTGGACTTGCGCCCCTACTCGCCGCAGTTGGCGGACGCTTTCGGCCTCTTTTTGGGTTTCACCAACGTGATTTGCCGGGCGCAGGAACTCAAGAACCCCGAACTGCTCCTGCGGGCGGTGGCAGTCCAAAGCACCCGGCAAAAGCGGCAGGGCATCGCCCAGACCAGCGCCATGCGGATGCTGGCCGGCGTCGCGGCTGCCCGCTTCGTCGATCCGGCCAACATGGCCAAGTTCTACCACAAGCACATCCCGCTGGCCGGGGGCATTTCCAACGTGAACATGACCCGGACCTGGGCGATGCGATACCACCCGCATCCGCTGATGGACTACATCCGCGTTTCGCCAACCGGACCGATGATGCCCCTGGTCATGGCGACCACGACCCTCGGCCGGCAATTTCACTTCGCGCTGACCTATCGGCGGACGGTCGTGCCGCCTGCGAGCATCGATTCGCTCTCGCGCAGTTTCGTTGAGAGCCTCATGGCGTACCTGTAACCACCTCCATTTGCGGACTTCACCACGCACCGCTCCCCCGCTCACGCCGGCGTTCCCAAAAGAGCATGGACCCAAGGGCCGATCAGGCCATAGCCTTGGCCATCAACTGCTCGAACAACTCGCGCTGCCGGATCATGGCCGCCACGCGGTCTTCGGGGTCTTTGCCGCCCGCTTCCAGCAGAAGCCAGCCCTGGTAGTTGGTCTTGACGAAAAGCCTGATCAGGTCGGCCCATGCATAACCGGGCGTGTCGAGCTGACGGACATGGCTGGTCAGTCCCATGCGCGGACGGAGCATCATGAAGTTGGCCTCGAGCCCCGGGGCCTCCTGGTCGGAATTGTTGGAGTTCCAGCAGACCGCGACCGCCGGGTTGGTGGCCACATCCATGATCTGCTTGATGACCGAGGGCTTGGAACAGCCCCCATGAACCTCCAGCCGCACCTGCTGACCCAGGTCGGCGGCGTACGCCCCGCACTCGTTGAGGGCCTTGCCGATCTGCTCGATGGTCTTCTGCGGCTCGACGCCCCTGGGCAGATCGTTGGGTCGGACCTTCACCCCGGATGAGCCCACGTCGGCGCTGAGCTTGAGGAATTCCCTGGTCTTCTCAATGGATCGCTTGACGGCGGCCGGATCAGGGCTGTGAAAATCCTCGGCGCTGCCGATCGAGACCAGCTTCACGGGACTGTCGGCAAAGCGTGCCTTGACCTCGGCTCGCTCGGCGGCGGAGAGCGTCGGCTCCACGCCGTGCTTGTGGGTGGTGCGCAGTTCGACACCAAGGATGCCGGTAGCCTGGCAGTTCTTCAGCAGCGTGGGCAGATCCCAGTCGCGGCCCCACTGGTAGGTGACCATGCCGAAGCGAATGGCGGGCGCTTGGGCGGCCCGGAGGATGGACGGGACGGCTACGAACGTTGCCGTCAAGGCAACGGCCTGGCGGAGAACGTCACGGCGGGAAACTCGCTGCATGATCGATCGCTCCTTGAGGATGACGACCGTATTGTGCCCGGCAAGACAGCAATGCTCAAGGGAATCGCCCCAAGCCCGCGGCGTCGCGGTCGGCGCGCAAAAAAGCGCGGGTGGTCACGCCCGCCGACAGCCCGCTTCCACACTAAACTGTCAGTAACGCGCCACCCGCCACCTTGGGTAGGGAATGGTGTTGAATTCAGTTGGTCACTTGGCCGGATTGCCTCCCGTCTTTTCCGTGGCCTGCTGGGTCACCGGCAGCACCTGCACCTTGATGCGCTGATAATACATGCGCGTAAGACCCTCGTAGCCCGACTCGGTGCCCACGACAAGATAGATGCGGCCCCGGGAGTCGGCCTTGATGACGAACGGATGAACGTGATTCCTGGTCAGGGAAACGAACCGAGCCGGATCTTCGGCACTGCGGCCATTGGCAATGTTGCCGACGTTGGAGGCGGCCGAACCGCCCTGGCTCTGCTCGCCGTGGTCGACGTTCGTGCGGAACATGCCGCTGTCGTCAAGGGTGACGCTTGGGCGCCGCGAACTGGCTCCCGCCTTCAGGATGACCGCTTCGCCGGGCGCACCGCCTACGCCGAAGCCGCCGCTGGGAGCCTCGCTGGCAAAGGTGATCTGGTAATTCACCTGGTATGTCTGGCCTGGTCTGAGGCCGCGCAACTCGCGCCAGAGATAGACAAACAGGTCATCGGACCGGTTCATGGTCTGGACGAAGTAGCCTCTGCCGGAACCGAGTCCGGATGGCAGCGGCCGGATGCCGTGCTGAAACTGGAGATCGTTGCGCATGCCGCGGCTGAAGTCGGCCAGGTGCGGGCGCCAACCCTGGGCGCCGCGGCTGAAGTCGAAGTCGAGCGACAGGACCGATCGGGAGACCTGGTCGCGGCCCGACCCTGGCACGATGCGGCGCCGCCCTTCAAACGTGTTGTCCAGCAGGTGCAAGGCGTCATCGCCTGCTCCCGTGTTCAGATGAAAACGGCCTTTGAACGTCGAACCGTCGGCGGTGAAGATATCCCTGCCCGCGGACATGCCCACGATCGTCTTCTCGCCAACCACGACGTTGATGAGGTCCAGAGCATCATCGCCTTGCAGGGTTTCCACGCTGAATCGGCGGCCGATCGTGGCGTCCTTGACGGTGATCCGGTCATCGCCGCTGCCGCCGACAATCTTCAGGTCCCTGGCGATGCTCACGCCGTCGATGCGGAGCAGATTTCGGCCACCCTTGAGGTGCACCCGCAGATCCTTCGTGACGCCGCTAACTTCGACGGAGGAACTGCCATTGACGGTGGTGCCGTCGTCGCCCGCGACATGAAAGCCGCCCGATACGGCCTGGATCGAGATGCTGTTGTCCCCGGCATCGCCGATGAGGATCAGGTGGCCGTCCACTTCGCGAGCGACGACGTTGCCCGCAAGCATGAAGCGCCCTTCCAGTCGCTCCATGTTTTGAAATCCAGTGCCCATGCAGAAATCTCCCGAATGCGGATGATCGTTCGGCTCAGCAGGCCCGAACCAATCCGGTGTCTTTGCCGTAATGACGACACTGGTTTCCAGGCCGTTACACGAATTGCATCGTGATTTGCCCGCCCGGCAATCCGGCACTATGTTATGGTTGAATCGGGAACCGGAGGACGTACCCCCCCAAATGAATTGCGTACCGCTCAAGAACCGGAGTAACCAGTGATCGGCTCCCGTTTCGCCCGAACATCCCGTGCCGCCGTCGGCGCCGTCATGCAGACGCTGGAGGATCGGCGGCTGCTCAGCCTGCCGCCCATCGCGACATACCAGCCGCAGGCCGTCGCCGCCGCGATGTTGGCACAGACCACGGCCCTCACGACCACCACGCTCGCCAGTTCCACATCCACCTCGGCCTGGGGCCAGTCGATCACCCTGACGGCGACCGTCAAGTCGTCGGGTCCCGCGGCACCCACAGGGCAGGTCGTGTTTCGGTCAACCTCGGGAACACTGGGCACGGCCAATCTGAGCGCCTCGGGCGTCGCGAAACTGACCGTCGATTCGCTCTCGGCGCGGAAGCATTCGCTGACGGCGGTGTACCAGGGGGATTCCACGCATGACGGCAGCACTTCCGCGCCGCTGATGCATGTAGTCAACAAGGCTGCGACACGGGTCAGCCTGCGAACATCGGAGAAGGCGACCTACTGGGGACGGCGGATCACCTTCGAGGCCCGCGTGCGGGCGGAAACGACCACGTCGCAGTTTCCCGGCGGGATGGTGCTTTTCCAGAATGAGCGGGGCGTGCTGGGCACGGCCACGCTGTCAAACGGCAAGGCGACTTTCAGTATGCTTGGGCTGCCCGCGGGAAGCCACCTGATCCGCGCCGTCTACGTGGGCGACGCCAACTGCCTGGCCGGACAGTCGGCCCAGCTGACAGCGGCCGGCATGACGATGGTGGACCTGCTGGCGGTGTACACGCCCGCGGCGCGCGACCAGGTCGGCAGCGTGGACGACATCCAGTGGAGCATCGAGCAGGCGGTCATCGACACGAACAAGGCGTTTTCCAACAGCCGGATCAATGTCGCGATCCGCCTGGTGGCGACGGGTCTTGTCGATTACAAGGAATCGGGCTATTTCGATACGGACCTGGAGCGCCTGTATTACACCAGCGACGGCTACATGGACGTGGCGCACACGTGGCGCGACCGCTACGGCGCGGACCTGGTGACGTTGTTTGCCTCGGACGGCGACGTGGGCGGACTGGGCTATGCGCTGGAGGACCTTGACGACCCGTCCAATCCGGAATACGGCTTCAGCGTCATCCGCGAACCGCAGGCGTCGAGCCCGACTTTCACGCTCGCCCACGAGCTGGGACACAACTTCGGTGCCAGCCACGATTATGCGAACGCCGGGAGCCACGGATATGCCCCCTACTCGCACGGATACCGCTTCTGGGGCAACGATGGCAAGCAGTATCACGACATCATGGCGTACGACCCCGGGCAGACGATCCCCTATTTCTCCAATCCGGACATCATCTACAAGGGCAAACCGATCGGAACGGCAACGCGATCCAACGCCGCCCGCGTGATCAATGAAACCGCGCCCACGGTCGCGCGCTACCGGGCGATCAGGGTCCCCACCGGCGAGCCGGTGGCAACAACAACCACCCTGGTTTCCTCCGCGGGTTCGGCCCGATCGGGCGCAAACGTGACTTTCACCGCAACGGTCAAGTCGCTCAAGGGCTCGGCGCTGACATCGGGAACGGTTCTTTTCCTGGACAAGATCACCGCCATTGGATCGGCCACCATCAGCGCGGGAAAGGCCGTGTTCAGCACCTCCGGGCTTGGCGTCGGCACGCACGCGATCCGCGCGGTATACCTGGGAAGCAACAAGACCGCCGCAAGCGGCTCGGCCCCGCTGACGCAGAACATCGTCAATCCGGCGACGACATCGCCTCAGCAGCGATCGACTCAAGCCGTCGCGAGAATCGGCTACGAGGCGGCCGTGGGAGTCTGGGGTCGGCTGCCGATCGCCGCAACGTCGAGAAACACCACGAACGATTCGGTGCTGGCGTCAGGAGCGAATTCTCTCATTGCGGAGGATGCATCCGGGGGCCGCGACCCGTGGGCCCGATTCAGCGCCATGGCGGGATGAGCGATTTGCGAAAAAACGTGCCTCGCGTGACTCAGTGACGTACGCAAAAGCGGCGAAATTCCCCGGTTCCCGGCGATTCCTGCACTGTGACCTGGCTGATGCAGTCGCCCATGCGGTCCTTGACGGCCTCCAGGAGTTCCTGTTGGTCGCTGTCAGGCCCTTCCATCACCAGTTCCACCCGACCGTCGGGCAGGTTTTTCACGTACCCCTGCACGTTGTACTGGAGGGCCAGATTGGAAACGGTGTACCGAAAGCCCACCCCCTGAACATGGCCGCTGAAATGGCAGGTCCTTCGCATGGGCGATTCCTCGACTCCGCCGGCAGAGCGACAAAAGTCTAGTCTTCCGCGTAACCAAACGCCACCGTCTCCCGGCGGCGCTCACATCCTCCAGTGAGCCGGCAGCTCTTCATACGCAACCTTCCGCATGAAGCCCTGGAACCGCCGATCGACCTCCGCCAGATCCATCTCGAGATAGTGCTCGATCATGGGACCAACCGCGCGTCGAAGCCACGGGGCATAGGAGCGGGCATGGGATCGCGTGGGGTCCCAGACGGTCCCATTGGCCGTATCCGTCAGCCATCGCTGCATGGCCGGACGATAGCGGCCATTCTCCCCTTCCCACAGGAAGCGGGCGAAGGCCCAGCTCTGCGCATAGAAGGTGTCAATCTTCTCGCTGCTCTCTCCGACGATATCGCCGGCATGCATCGAGCAGAGTTGCTCCAGCGGGAACAGGAGATTGCCGTCCATCGCTTTGCGAAGCGTCTGGGCACGGGGAGCATTGATCGACAGGTTCCAGCGCGGCAGGCGGTCTTTCCAGGTGATCGTCTCGAAGAGGCAGGCCATGCCTTCCTCGAGGAACGGCGGAAGGCGCCCCTTGAAGTGGCGCCCGGCAAACTGGTGCCACCCCTCGTGAGCGACCACGGAGAATGTCCCCTGCCTGCCAATGTAATACGCCACGGAGCGATCAAGGATGGTGTAGCCCCCGCTGCGTATCTGCAGGTAGGTCTTCGCGTCGCTGCCGGCATACTTCTGAGTCCATGAGTCCCACTCGCTCCGCCAGTGGAAAATGAAGCACTCCAGGGGTCGCTGCGACACGGGAACCTGCGGAACCACTTCGCGGTACATCTGGTATGCCCCTTCCATCACGTCGGGCAGCATCTCCAGGACGTCTTCCTCCTCGATGGTGGTGTGAATGCGGTAGTGCGGGCTGATCAGGATTCTCCCTTTTCGGTCGGCAAACGACCACGCTTCGGTCCTGGCACCCACCGACGCGGACGGGCCTGCCCAGCGGCCCAGTTCGGGTTGAGAGGAGCAGGCGGCCGTCAGCAAGCCCAGACAGAGCCCCAGCCGCGCCAACATCCGCCATAATCGACCCATAGCAAACCTTTCCGCACAACCCGCACGCACGTCGCGCGTTACCCCGCGCGCAGATTTCACTTGAGCTTACCATGAGGATAGGCCGAAGTTCAGGCAAAGCCCGGCTTGCGGCCCCAAAACCTCAAAAATACCCGGGCGTCTTGCTCCACATCTCCAACCTTGGTAAGCACTCTAACATGGCCCGTGTTCGCTTCGACATTGTCTCTATCGGCACGCTGAGCCGAAATCGGTTGTGGAACGAAACTGACGCCCTTCGCACGCCGCATGCCACCACGACCCTGATCCGCGCCGCAGACCGGCACATCCTGGTTGACCCCGGGCTCCCCCCGCCCGCCCTGGCCGCCAGGCTCTTTGAGCGGACGGGGCTGCGCCCTGACGCCATCGATTCCGTCTTCCTGACCAATTTCCGGCCTGCGCACCGAAGCGGGCTGACACTTTTCGACCGCGCCCGCATCTACATCCACGAGGCCGAACAGCAGGCCGCGACCCGCCAGATCGAGCACCTGCTGGCCGCTGCGCCCGAGCAGGACCTGGACCGGCGGGTGCTGGAGCAGGAACTGGCATTGCTCGAACGCCTGAAGGTTGCGCCGGACAAACTGGTCGAGGGCGTGGACCTGTTCCCGCTGTACGGCTATACGCCGGGCGGCTGCGGTCTGCTGCTGAGCCTGCCGACCATGACGGTGCTGGTAGCGGGTGACGCAGTGCCGACGCTGGACCACTTTTCGGCGGCCCAGGTCCTGCCTGATGCGTATGACGTCAGGGCCGCGCAGCAGTCGCTTCAGGAGGTCTACGAGATCGCCGACCTGATCGTGCCCGGGCATGACAATGTATTTGTGAACCCCAGGAGCCACGGGATGTGAGGGCGCCGCAGGCGGGCGCACCGGCTGCCAATGAGCCTTCAATCCAGCCGACGGATTTCAACCACGTTCTCGACTTCCCGGTCGTCAACCAGAATGCGGGAACCGGTGAGCTGGACCTTTGAGCATCGCGTGATCGAACCATCGCCCGTTCGGACCTCGTAGGCCGCCGGGACGGGTGCCGGATCGGCCAGGACCGCCGCGATGACTTCCCGGCTTGTCTCAAACTCCTTGATTCCAAACAACAACGACCTGAGCTTGAGATAGACCCCCTCGCGGCGATCCCAGGCTTTCTTGTGGTATGTCAGCGAAGTAACCTCGCCTTCGACGAAATCGCCATTGGTCAGCAGCACGCCGCGCTTGCCCCTCATTTCCAATGCCTTCTGCGGTGGCGGGCTGAAGATAAGCTGCGTAACCAAGCGCCAGGGAATCACCTGTTCGACCCCCGCACGGTTGAGCCGGATACCCGAATCGTCGGCTCCGCCGATCTGCCCGGCCAGCAGGTTTCCATCCCGCAGCGCAATGCCCTGAAGAACAGTCTCGGTCCCCGGCACATAACTGGCCGAAGGCGTCCCGGGGATGATCTGAACCGAATCGATCTTCACCTGGCCCGCCACGGCATTGCCCCTGGCCCATGCACACAGGCCAATCATGACCGGATCGGCCAGCGGAACAGTCTGGGTATCGACCAGTTCCCAGAAGACTCCATTGTTTGAAGCGAACGCCGAGAGCTGGTTGCCGTGCCGCGTCAGCCTCACCCAGCGCCGCTCGGGGATGTTCTCACGATGAAAATCGGGAGTGTCGTTGCTTTGAGGCCTGAAACCCAGGCGCACCTCGCCATTGGGGCGAACGTAGGCCGCCGCAAAATGCGCATCGGCCGCTTCGCTCTGGCGGACCATGACGCCGGCCGTCATGACGCCCCGCCCCGGCTCGGTGCCCACGATGCGGGCCATGATCTGGCCATCCCCGGAAAGGCTCATCCAGGCAAACTGGAAAGAGTCGTCGGGTCCCCATGCTCCCCAACCTGTCGCCGTCATGGTGAAAAGACCCGATTCGTCGCACGAGGTCGTTCCCGCCTGCCGCACCTGGCCGATGTCCCTGGCCGTCCAGCCCGGCGGAAGCGAGCCGCCGGTGGCAGCGGGCCTGATTGGCTGCGGCGGCAGGCGCGTGATCACCCGCCGTACCTGGTCGAGGCCGTACTTCTGAGGAGGACTGGATTCGACCACGATTGTGCCGTCGGCGAATCGCACATCGCCCTCGATCGCCTGGCCGTTGCGCAGTTCAACGCGACCGGCGGCCATGCACATCATCGCGATCCACAATGTCCACGCGTGCTTCATCATCCACGCCTACCTGGGGTTGCCCTTCTGCTGCTCCTGGCGCGACCGCTGGCGAGCCTCTTCCTGTTCCCGCTTGCGACGCTCTTCCTCCGCCCGCTCGCGAGCATGTCTGGCCGCCTCATAAGCCCTGCGCACCTGCGCGTCGAGTTGCCGGAGTTGATCGTTGACCATCCGCTGCTGCCGATCACGAACGATGTCGGCCTCCCGGATACGGACCCTCTCCGCCTGTGCCTTGTCCCATTCGGCCAGCAGCCGCGCCAGTTCATCCGACGTGACGGACTTGTCCTGGATGACTTCTTCTCGCTTGCGGGCCCAGTCGACTCTCCATGCGGCAATCTCCCAGCGGGCCTCAGCCTCGTAGGCCGCCTCACGCAGTTCCTCCAGCTTCTTCGGATCGGCGCCGGGAGCGGTCCCCTCGGCCAGGCGACCCCACGCCTCCGACATCGCCCGCTGCCGCCGCGTTAACTCATCCATAAAGGGCCGGACACCCGGCTTGATCCACCTTGATTCGTCTCGATACCAGCGATCATCCGGTGCAGTGTCGGCCTGGCGCCGCCGCCACTCCCACAGCCGTACGCGCCACAAGGCCAGCAGGTCCCAGTGAGACTCGGCCTCACGGCTTGCCTTCCAGCCTTCCGCCTGATCCTGGGTCTGCTCCCAAACCTTCGCGGCACGCTCCCAGATCTGGGCCACCTGTTCCGCCGCGGCCTTGTACTGAGGCAGATCATCCTCGACGAAACCGGGATAATTGAGCATGGTGGCTTCAAGCTCGTTGCAGTCGTCGCGAACGTTGCGAGCCCGCTCGCGGCAATTCCTGACCATGTCGGGGAACTTCCCGGCAGGCGGTGGATCGTCCTGCGCCAGCGCGGACATGCCAACCAAACCCGCCGCGACGACCGCTATCAGTTCCTTGAGTGTCACGACATGCATCATGGCACATGCGATCAAAACGGACAAGACGAATTTTGCCTGAAGAATGCACCTTGCCGAGAGCAATCGGCAGTTTAACGGAAGCCTCACACAGCAACCCGAAATCACTTCTGTTCAGACAGCCGACGTCGAAGCTGATCGAGAATCTGCGTGACGGCGGCGGCACGCGCCGCATCGTCGCCGCGCAAGGCAATCCGCTGCGCCGGCATGTCCAGTCCGGGCAAATGATAGGCCACGGCCACCCACCGCCTGCCCCGCTCATCCTCTGTCGCCTGTCCCACGACAATGGCGCACTCAGCTCCCGTGTGCCTGGCCGCCGCCTCCGCCACCGCCTGGAGCGCTGCCCCCTCGCCCAGCCCCAGGAGGCGAGTCATCGCCGCGTCCGTCGTCGCCACATGGGCGCCGATGAAAACCGATGCCGCGTCTCTGGGAGTGCTCAGCCCCGCGGCCAGGGCGCCCCCGGTCCCGACTTCAGCCACGGCCAGCTTCCAACCACGCCGCAACAGGTGCATTTCGACGTGCTGCTCGAGGGTCACAACAGGATCGTCGGCATAAATATAAGGCCGAAGCTGCGCCACGACCTGCTGCTTGAACTCATCAAGGCGACGACGGTTCTCGGGGGTGTCCTCCGGCAGCGAAAAAGAAAAATCGACGCGCATCCCTTCAAACGCGGAAGTGGTGATGACATCGGGCGGAATCTGGACCTTGTCGTGAATCGTCTGCGTGATCTGCGACTGACCAATGCCGACAAATCGCAGCGTCACCGATGCCCCGGGAAGTCGTGCGCCAAATCGCTTTCGCAAATAGGGCACGAGCTGCTCGCGAACCATGGGCTGCAGTTCGCGCGGCGGGCCGGGCAAGGCGATAATGACCCCGTCGTCGGTCTCGAACACCAGTCCCACCGCGGTGCCGCCCGCGTTCCCCAGATAACCGCCCCGCGCCGGAACCCTGGTCTGGCGGCGCACATTGGGGCGCAGCGGTGTGCCATAGCGCTTCTCAACCTCGGCCAGCACCGCCGGATGCTCCACCAGCTCAATCTCCGTGAACTCGGCGAGCGTTTCGCGGGTGATGTCATTGTCCGTGGGCCCCAGGCCACCGGTCACGATCACCAGCGGTGATTTCCGCAAGGCAAATCGCAGGGCATCAAAAATGTCCTGGCGGCGATCATCCACCGTCATCGAGCCGACGCAGTGCAGTCCCAGCGGATAGAGCGTGCGCGTGATGAAGTGCGTGTGGCCGTCGGGAAACGCCCCCTCGAGAATCTCCCCGCCGGTGACAATGATCGCATAATCGACGCGCGCCGGCTGGGTGGCCGGCGCGGCCATCACCGCGCCCACCACGCCGACCCACGCATACACGAATGTCAAAAGAAGCCTCACTTGACCTCCACACGCTCAACGACTCCGGGCAATATTACCATGCCGGCCCGAGTCGAACACCTTGTCCGATGCCCTGATCGGACGCCGAGGATGTCACGCCCCCTTCACGTTGCTCTTCGTTCGCCTCCATTGTGCAATGCCGATCACCCGGCTAGGCTTTTATACCTCAACAGGAGCCCCTCGATGAACGAATCCATCAGCCGCCGCTCGCTGCTCGCCGGCGCGGCCGCGATTGCCGCCGCCCAAGTGGTTCATGGCCAGGGTATCACCGCCGATCGCTTTCAATTCATCGTCTTCAACAAGCCCTTCCAGGCGCTCAGCGCCGACCAGACGGCCGAACTCGTTGCCGAGGTGGGCTGGGACGGCATCGAATGCCCCGTTCGCGCCAAGGGCCAGGTGGAACCCGAGCGAGTCGAGGATGACCTGCCGAAACTGGTCGAGGCTCTCAGGAAGCGCCAGCGGCATCTGGTCATCATCACCACCGATGTGCGCGAGGTCACGCCGCTCAACGAGAAGGTGCTCCGAACCGCCGCTAGACTTGGAATCCGCAAGTATCGCCTGGCGCATTACAAGTACGAGAAGAACAGGCCGTTGACGGCCCAGCTCAAGGAGATTGCGGCCAGGTACCGGGACCTGGCGGCGCTGAACAAGGAACTGGGAATCCAGGCCGGCTACCAGAATCACTCGGGCGTGGATTACGTGGGCTCGGCCATTTGGGACATCCACTCGGTGCTGAGCGAGTTTGACCCCGCCCAGATCTCGGCGCACTTCGACATCGGCCACGCGACAGTCGAGGGAGGCATGTCGTGGGCCACGCAGGCGAGGCTGATACAGCCGCTGCTCGGCGCGGTCTATGTCAAGGATTTCGCCTGGACAAGGACCGCTGGCGGGTGGCGGGCCCGGTGGTGCCCGGTCGGCGAGGGCATGATCAGCCGCAGCTTCTTTGACAACCTGAAGAATTCCGACTATTCCGGCCCGATCTCGCAGCACTTTGAGTACTTCGAGGCCGGCGCATCGCGGGAGTCGATGATCGCCGCGTGCCGGAAGGACCTTCAGACCGTCCGGTCCTGGCTGGCTTAGCAATGGCCCTCCCGGTGAGGACGCCGCTTGCGACTCCTGATCCTGCCGCAGGCCCGCCCTCGCCTCCAACGACCGATCAGTTCCAGACCGTCCCGTCAATGGAGAACAATCCCGCCAGCACGGTGGAACGCCCCGATGCCCTGAGAAAAAGCGGTTCCCGCTCACGCTCTGTGGCAGTTCCTGCGGCCGGCGGTCCGGGATCGCAGGGGCGGACCCCGTAGCACGGCCGCCCTCGCCCGTGCCCATGCTGCGCAAGGGCATCGTTGCGGAGAGAACCCTCAATATCACCGTGCGGTCCTCCACACAACGACGAAACTTTCACGGTCCTTCGGGCATAGGACTCATCGTGGCGCTGCGCCATCACCATCGCCCGCGTCGCGGCCTGGGGAGCTCGCACCATCTCATCCTGGGCCATCCATCGAGACAGGTTCCGCGCCACCCGCTTGGTGATGTGGATCGCCTCGGCGGACCACCGCGTGCTGGCCACCAGCATCCCCACCATATACGGCCCCCTGGTGTCCATCACGTAAACGGGGCTGCCGCTCTGCCCGGCGGCAATGTCCAACCGGCTGTAGATCACGCCGCCGGCGGCGCTGGTCGTCTTTCCACTCTGGACATACATCACCCGGCCCCTGCGCAAATCGGCCGGATACCCGGCGGATCGGACGGCCATGCCCTGGAAACTGGCGCTGCCGTACACGGTGTAACCAAAGGCGCCGGTCAGGTCGCCGATCCGCCGGTCAAGCGTGATCAGGGCATAATCGTGGGACGATGCCAGCGTGTCGGCGTAGGCGCTGTCGATGCGAATGAAAGCGGCCCCCGCCACGCCGAAAGGTTCGAGATCGCCATCCTTGCCGGGAGTCACGGACACATGGTCGGCCAGTTCGCCGGTCACCTCGTCGTACACGACGTGGGCGGCCGTGAGCATGTGGTAGGGACTGATCATCACTCCCGAGCCGCGCGCCGCCCCGCCGTCATTCCACTCGGCCTCGACCCACCCGATCGCGGACATGGGCCAAGTGCCTGGGCTGGTAACGCGACGACGGCCGTCCATGCCCCAAATGTCACGTTGCGACGTGTGGACGTTGTAGGCCATGGCCGGCTCACCCCGGAACAACTCAACCGACGGAGCGGCCAGGACACTGCCCGCCAACAACTGCCGGCCTTCCAACTGTTCAATCTGGCATCGCATGCGCAACCCTTTCCAGCCCGGTCAAGTATACGATCGGTCCCGATGACATGGCGCGGCTTCAAATCTTCATGCCGGCGATGCGATTTGTCCGATAAACCCCTGGCGGAGAGAGTCTTGATTCGTTCCCCTCCGCACCCAGACGTCGTATGGCCAGAAGGAAGCCAGACGGTTCCGGCGGCGGTGACCTGCCTCACATGGCCAGGACTGTCGTCCTTTATGCGATGGTCGCGGTGACCGTGCTCGGCGGCGGCGCGGTCGGCCTGCACAAGCTGCGCAAACACGTCGAGCAGAAGCACGCCTTTCCCCCTCACCCTCCCACCGTCACGATCAGGAACCGGCCAGCCTGGATGAGCGATGCCCTGGCCCTGCAGATCGCCCGCGCTGTCCGCCCGCACGGCGCCCGTTCGGCCATGGACCATCAACTCCTGAAGGACATTGCCGAGGTTCTTTCCCACAATCCGTGGGTCCGGCAGGTCAGGCAGGTGCGCCGCGCTTACGGACAGGCACCGGGAGATACGATCGAGATCGACTGCGAATTCCGCGCCCCCATCGCCCTGGTCCCGTATCGCAACGAGTACATCCTGGTGGATGGCGAGGGGCACAAGCTCCCCGAACGGTTCCCCATCACCCAACAACCCCCGCGCGTCCTCTTCGGCTCCGACGGCAGAGTCAACATCCGCATCATCGAGGGAGTGGCCGCCATGCCGCCGTATGTGGACGGCCAGCGCTGGGCCGGGGAAGACCTGCAGGCCGGGCTTGATATGGTGAAGCTTCTCTATGACCAGCCGTTCGCCGAGGAGATTCACCGGGTGAACGTGGCCAATTACAAGGGTCGAAGAAACCCGCGAGAGGCACAAATTGCGCTGATCACCCGGTACCGCACGGAAATCCGCTGGGGCGAGCCGGTGAAGCTGGCATTCCACGCCGAGGTGTCGCCGTCCGAAAAACTCCAGCGCCTGGCAACACTGCACCAGCGATATGGGCGGGTGGACTGCGGACATCCCTGGATCGACATCCGCCTTGACCGCATCATGTACCCCAGCGAGGACCGCCCCCTGGCACGGGGCTACGAGCCGGCCAACGGCACCAACTGAGCCTCACGGCACATTCAGCACGGTGTCGCTGGGATCGGCCACGTTCTGGTCGATGCCCGGGCCGCCGTCAATCCTGTCGGCCCCGTCACCGCCGTTGAGGTTGTCGTTGCCGTCGCCGCCCAGGAGCGTGTCATTTCCCCCAAAGCCGAACAGGAAATCGTTGCCGGGCCCGCCGTCCAGCAGCCCGGGTAAGTTGTTGCCGTAAAGCGTGTCATCCCCGCCGTTCCCCAGCAACGTGCAACGACCGGCGAACATGAACGGATCAATGGTGTCGTTCTGGTCCGAACCGCGACAGATCGCCTGTTCGAATCCGGACGCAAGGGCGTGCGGATCATTCAGGGTCGGTCCAAAACCCCGGTCAGTCAGAAAGACTGTTCCGCCAAAGTTACAGTCAAGCAGGTCGTCTCCCGGCCCCCCGGCAAACAGATCGCGGTCGGGTCCGGGCGAGCCGAAATTGCTGTATTGACAGAGAAGGGTATCGTCCCCAGGACCGCAATTGACGTTGTCGCTGCCGGCGCCCGGGTCGATGCGGTCAGCGGCAAGACCGCCCTTTAGCGTGTCATTGCCCCCGGCACCCACGATCGTGCAATTGCCGGAGAAGGTGCTGCCGTCAAAATAGTCGCCCCACCTGGAGCCGGAATACTGGCATTGACCAAATCCGCTGATCGTCGTGTCCAGGTTCCGGGCTCCGTCGCTGTAGCGAAGGCGATCATTGCGGAGAAACGTTCGAAAGCTCCGATTGCCTCCGATGGTGCCGGCCTTGCACCACAGGCGATTTCTCCCGGTCCCGCCGCTGAGGCGATCCCTGTCGGTCGAGGTGGCCGACGTGGGCTGGAACGCGATCAGCGTGTCGTTCCCGGCGTTGCCCAAGGCCGTGTCACTGCCCGGACCGCCATCCATCAGATCGTTGCTCTTGCCGCCGGACAACACATCGTTTCCGCTGCCCCCGTTGAGTGTTGTGGGAAGGTTGACGGCATCTGGTATCGTGATGTTGTCGTCCCCTGCGGCGCCGTCGATGAGAATGCCCTTGAGCGTCCCCAGCGCCGCCGAGGTCCTGACTTTCCCGTTGGCCACAATCTCAACGTTGTTCCCATTCAGGCGAACTTCGATCCGATCGTTCCCCTTGCCACCGGTGAACGCCAGTATCTGACCATTGAGCAGTACGCGTCCCTCGAGAGCCTCGAACATGCCACACCTCCGTCATTGGAACGCGAGAAATGACCCGCGGGAAACGGGCAACCCACACCGCTGGAGGAACCCTACCCCCACATTGGATGGAAAGCAAATCAAAATAGTCCCAAATCCATCCCGCCCGCGATGGCCCCCTACCGGCCCCAGACCTTGGCCGCGAAATCCATGAAGCGCTCCCAGTCGTAAAGAGTCAGCCCGTGGCCGCCACGCCGGATGTGGTAGGCCAGCCGGTCCCCGAAAATCGGCCTCTCCAGCGGCGGCATCGATTGGCCCGTCAGCCCGCTCAGGCCATAGAGGCGGTAAACCGGGCCAGCATGAACGGCGGCGAGAAACTCGCCGCGCTGATCGGCCCAGAAGTCGCCGTCGGCGCTGGCCACATACACGGCGCGCGGGGCAATCAACGCAATGAGCTGATGCTGGTCGATCGGGAGTTGCTCCTCCCGGTCGTTGAACTGCTTGAAATCCCCGCAGAACCAGTACGGGAATCCCTTGTTGATGGCCGCGATGGTTTCGCCGAACCTGCGCCGGCTCAGGGCGGCCCCGCCGCAACCCGAATCGTTGGAGACAACCAGGGAAAAGCGGGTATCCTGCGCCCCGGCCCACAACGCCGTCTTCCCGCCGCGCGAGTGCCCCACCACCGCCACCTTCGTCCCGTCGATGCTCGGGTCGCTCACCAGGTAGTCCATCACGCGACTGGCGCCCCAGGCCCACGCCCCGATCGTCGCCCATCCATCGTCGGCCGCGCCCGGCCAGACGCCTCGCACGCCCTGCGCCCTGAGCGCCTGGTCATTCTTGTCCGCATCGACATCATTGGTGCGGAAAACAGCGGCCGCGTAACCGCGACCGATGATCTCCTCGGCGGACCAGAACGGGTCCCTGGTCTGCCGGGTCGGATCGGCGCTGGTCACCGGCCGGTTGTTGATCAGCAGGAAGGCCGGGACCTTTCCCGGCCGGTCATTGGGAACCAGCACCGCCGCCTCGAAGGCAAACGACTTGCCCGAGTCAATGCTCGTGATCCTGACGCGTTTGAGCGTTGCCTTTCCCTCCATCGCATCGCCCTTGTTCTCGAGGATCTCGAAGCGCACTTCGGATGGCACGGGCGGCGTGCGTCCGTAGACATACCTGCTGAACAGTTCAAGCGTCTGCGGCCTCCCTTTGCTTTCCCATTCCGCCGCACTGGCGATGCGCGAACCGTCCGCGCAGACCAGCGGATCGGGCAGGGTGTAAGGCGCCACGTCCTGTTCCCGGAAAACCCACGCCACCTTCTTTTTGGCCAGTTCCTCCTGCAAGGCTGGATCAGCCTGCCAGCCGGCCGGTTCGGCCGCGCAACCCACCCCGGCCGCCATCCCTGCAACCCCGACCAGAAACAGCCGCCAGCTCCGATGTGAGCACATGCTCGGCATTGTAACTCCGGACCGGGGCATTTCTACTTTTTCCGCCGGCGCGTAGACTGCTGCGCCATGGATCGACGGTTGGCATCTGGCACCTGGTATTGAGGACGGAATGATCATCACCATCGACGGCCCCGCCGGCACGGGCAAATCGACGGTCTCCCGCCTGGTCGCGGACATGCTCGGCCTGGACTTCCTGGACACCGGCGCGATGTACCGCGCCGTCGGACTGGAAGCCATTCGCCGCCGGGCGAATCTCGAAGACCCCCGCGAACTGGCCTACATCGCGCGGCTGTGCAGGATCGAGTTTGACTGGGCGCAGAAGCCCCCCGTCCTGCTGCTCAACGGTGAACCGGTGAGCCATCTGCTCCGCAGCGCCGAGGTCACGCAGGCCGCATCCTACGTCGCGGTGGTGCCCGCCATCCGCGAACTGATGGTCCGGCAGCAGCAACGCATCGGCCGGGAACATCCCGACCTGGTGACCGAGGGGCGCGACCAGGGAAGCGTTGTGTTTCCCGGGGCCGAGCTGAAGTTCTATCTCGACGCCACGCCCCAGGAGCGGGCCCGACGGCGCGTCAGGCAACTTCGCGAGCGGGGCGAATTGGTTGACTACCACGAGATCCTCCAGGGCATCATGACGCGCGACCACCGCGACTCGACGCGGACGGTCGGACCGCTGTCGGTCCCCCCCGATGCGGAAAAAGTGGACACCACGAATATGACCCAGGAGCAGGTCGTCAACCTGATCGTCCTGCGAGCCCGTGCGAAGGGAGCTGCACAACGACCATGACCCTCACCCCGGCCGACTCCGGCACCCCCCTCGAACACGACGGCGATGCGCTGAATCCCTGGCTCTGGGCGTTGCTGAAAATGCCCTGCCGCCTGGCCACCACGCTCATGTTCGACCTGAAGACCTACGGCAAGCGCCACGTCCCCGCCGCCGGCGGCGCGCTGTTGATCTCCAACCACCAGAGCAACCTCGACCCGGTCCTGTTGGCCGTTCATCTCCGCCGCCAGGTCAGTTTCATGGCCAAGATCGAACTGTTTCAGAACCGGCATTTCGGCTGGCTGATCCGACAGCTCAACGCCTTTCCGGTTCGACGCGGCGAAGGGGACGTGGGCGCCATCCGCGAGGTCCTCCGACGCCTCAAGGAAGGCAAGGTGCTGACCCTCTTCCCCGAAGGCACGCGCACCCGCGACGGGCGGATCGGGCGTATTCAGCCCGGCATCGCCATGATCGTCAAACGCGCCCAGGTCCCGGTCATCCCCGCCGTCATCGACGGTTCCTTCCAGTCCTGGCCACGGGGCCGCAAGCTCTTTCGCCCTCATCCGATCCGCGTGATGTACGGCCCGCCGCTGCGCGTCGAGAAACTGAAGGCCGAGCAGATCGTGCAGTTGATTGCGTCCACCCTCAGCGGAATGCTGGAGGAACTTCGCAAAAAAGGATGACCCCGGCGCCGATCCGCAACAAGGAAAGCAGTCGGCAGATGCCGCGACAAGAAGGCTCCCGGGCAGCGCAGGCGCCCTGCCCCTCATTGGGCGTGAGCCTGTGCGCTCGTTGTCGCCTGTCTCCATCGCGTTCACCGTCCGGCGATTGAGGCTCAGGCGCGCCAGTCCCCATATTCGCGTCACGGGTTGAAACTTGGCGTGGGGTCGCCAATAGGGTAGATTTGTAGTATGCCTCCAAAGCGATCTGAGCCCGAAAAGCCACTCGAACAGATTGTGGAAGAGGTCGGTCTCTACCCCATCGAGGCGTACATCTTTGTCCAGAAAGGACTTCAGTACACCGTCCAGAAACTGCGCCGCCAGTCCACGGATTCGACCGCCAAGCGGCACGTGACCGGCCGCGAACTGTCCGAGGGGCTGCGGGAGTATGCCTTGCTGCAATGGGGCCGGTTGGCAAGACTAGTCCTTCGCCGCTGGAACATCACCCGCACCGAGGACTTTGGCCGAATCGTCTACGCCCTGGTCGAAAGCGGGTATATGAGTACCAGCGAAGAAGATACGATCGATCACTTCCGAAACGTCTACAGCTTCGCGCAGGCGTTTGAGGATGGCTACACATTCAGCACCTCACCTCCGAACAGTGAGCGCAAATGAAGCGCCGGCACGACCATGACACCGCGCCCAGCCAGCCGACCCGGTTGCAGCCGACGCCCTTGAGGCCGCGCCCCCGTCTTCTGCTGGGCCTGGCCGTCGCATATGCAGCATGGCTGGCATTCCTGCTGCTGATGTACTTCACGACGGTGTTTCCACGGCGGCATCCATGAGCCGCGCCGGTTTGCCGGGGGCGTCCAGATCTCCCCTGGCTCCCCTGTGGTCGGCCAGATAGGCAACCGCCGCCATCGTTAACTCGCCAGCAACCGCCCAAAGCCGTAGCAACACCCCGAGGAAATTGGACAGGGCCGCCAGCTTCGCGGGATCGTCGAATCGACCGACAAAACTGGCCGGCAGAATGAAGTAAAGGGTGGTTGCAAAAACCAGTTCACGAACGCCGATCCCGCCGGGCGAGAGAAACCCGATCGAGAAGCCCATCGTCCAGGCCAGACAATAAGCCCCGGCCAGCACGTACCACTTCTGAATCGGCAGCCCCAGCACACTGTACGTCAGGATCCAGATGGCCAGGCTCTGCCAGAGCAGGCCAAGGATGTTCCAGGCCGCCACCGCCGCCAGTTGGCGCTTCTTCAGCGCCTGGCTGACCGAAGGCTTGCCCAGCCGGGCCATGATGCGATTCAGCACCGTGTAGAAAACCTTCGGATGCAGCAGAGTCAACAGCAGGGGAATCAGCAGCACCGCGATCAGCAGCCAGTGCCGATCCTCGGGCGGAATCAGGCGCAATCCCGCCAGCGTCAGGCACACCACCGCGACGATGATGTTGGCCAGCATGAACAACGCCAGCTCGAGAATCTGGCTGGCGGAGGAGGCGGTGGCCGACACCCCATATGGTTTGCTCAGTTGCACCCTGCCAAGAACCTGCCACACCACGCCGGGAACGTAACGCGCCAGTTCGGAGAAAGACCAGATGCGCGTGGCCGGGGCAATCGGCAGATCGTAACCGAATCCCCGGATGATCCGTCGCCAGGCCAGGGCTCGGAAAACGAACAGGAAGACGGCGAACATGGCGGCGGCCAGTGCGAACAGCCACCAGTTCATGCCCATGATGCGGGGTCCAACCTCATCCCAGCGACGGTAGACAGGCTTGAGCATCCACCAGAAGATGGCCGTGATCAGAACAACTCGAAACAGGCGCATGGCCCAGGGGGCAACGGCGCGAAGAACACCGTTGAAACGGTGCCGGTGTCGCTGATCGATCTCGAGGATCTCCTCGTCGTCGAACTGGGCATCGCGATGGCACAGGCGGGCGCGCCGTCGCGGCGGTAACAAATCCAACCCGCGGCGGCGCAGCCAGGGGCGGACCTTGCGCCGGATGCGCGGCACAACCGCCAGCAGCCCGTTGATGATGTGGACCCCGCGCAGGCCGAACACCCACACCAGCGTGACGCAGCAGAGGTAGGTCAACACCGCCAGCTTTCCGCGCGGCGTGCCCGGCTCGAAGAAAGGCCACCGCTCGTGGAACAGCCAGGGAACGAAGATGCCCGGTGCAATGATTGCTATGGCGGCCACCGCTCGCGTGTAGGCCTTGGAACTCCGACTGACGGGAATCCCCCGCAGCACCCGTGCCGTCAGCCGGCGCTTGCCGGGAAACGTGACCAACGCGAAGCCGACCAGGAAGATGGGGATTCCACCCGGACCCGGCACAAACGGACCCACCAGGAACGCCAGCAGGATCAGCACCCAGCCGACGATGTTCTTGGCGATGAACCAAACCCATGTCCCCAGCGACCACCTGGGCGTGAAGGCGCTGGCTGAGATTGGGTGCGAGCAGAGACTTGGCTGCTCTGATTCTCCATTGACGCGATCATCCGCCATGCTTCTACGCTGGTACTCCCTTCGCCGATGGAAGATTGTGCATTGTAGCAGGTACAATGGCGGCATGCACAATGACATCGACCAGGTGCTGATCCCGCACGCCCGCATCGCCCGGCGCATCGCCGAGTTGGCGCAGCAGATCACGCTGGATCACACTCCGCCCGTGCTGGATGGCCGGGCCGAAGTGACCCTGGTCCCCATCATGACCGGGGCGATGATCTTCTGCGCCGACCTGATGCGGCAACTGCCGATGCGGATGCGGATCGGACTGGTCACGGTGTCAAGCTATCCCGGCAGGAGCCTGCATTCGCAGGGGGCCAGGGTGCTGTCCGAGGCGCTGGGCAACCAGGCGGGCCGGCACATTCTCCTGATTGATGACATTCTCGATTCCGGGCAAACCATCCGACTGGTCAGGCAGTTGCTCCTGGAACAGGGTCCGGTCAGCGTCAAGACCTGCGTCCTGCTCCGCAAACCCACCGAGGGCGCCGCCCGCACGCCCGTCGATTACGTCGGCTTTGACATTCCCGACGCCTTCGTGGTGGGTTACGGGCTTGACTACGGCGACTACTACCGCAATCTTCCCGATATCGTGACGCTCAAGCGGCGGGTGACCCATCCCTGAGGATGCGCATGCAAAGCCGGCAACAACTGGACGACAGCCGACGAGCCTGGCATCGGGACCTGACCGCCCATGCCAGCGAAAGCGGCGCGGCGGCCACCTCCGCGGGCGCCGTCAATTCCATGGCGGCGCTTCTTGCGGGCCAGATCCTGCGCGATGGAGAGCTGGTGCTCTTGATCCTTCGTCCCTCGCGATGGTTCATCCTGCTTTCCAGCCTGCGATTCCTGGCCATCGTCGCAATCCTCATGATCCTCGCGGCGATCTTCGACGACCGGGTGCCCGGTCACTCCAGGCAATATGTCGAGGCCGGCGTCTTTGTGATGGTCGGGCGGCTGATGTGGGCGGTGCTGCAGTGGATGAGCCGGTTGTATGTCCTGACCGACCTGCGCATCCTGCGCCTCTCGGGGGTCTTCACGGTCAACGTCTTTGAGTGCGCCCTGCGCCGCGTGGCCCGGGCGATGCTCGACGTCACCTTCAAGGAACGCCTCTGCCGCGTCGGGTCCATCGTGATCATTCCCCAGGACCAGGACAAGGCCCCGGGAATCTGGCAGATGATCGGCCGACCGCGGGAAGTCCACGAGCGGGTGCTGGCGGCGATCAGCAAAGCCAAGCACTGACGACGCGGCCCCGGACACAATGCCCCTCCTACGATGGAGCATGAACGACGGAGGACGAGTACTTGCCCGGGCAGATCGCCGCCTGGGGCCGATTGTCTGGGAGGCTCGCGAGCCGCGCGACATCGCGGTCCTGGCCGAGATGGACTCGCCCTGGGTATGGCCCCGGGGGCAAATCGGAACCGTACCCGAGCAATCTCGCCTGCTGATCGGGGTTGACGGCGATGAACTCCAGCGACGCCGCGGCCGTGCGCTGATGGAACGCCTCGATCAACTGGGCCGAACCCGCTGCGAAGGCGTGGTGCTGGAAAACTGCGATTCGGCGCGCATCAAGGCCGGGGGACCTTTTCATCGCCTGGGAACCCTGCGCGAGCAGGGCGTGCTCGACCTCATGCTCGTGGAGGCGGTCGATCACGCCTCGGCCGAGTGGATGCTGACCCACAGCCCGGCACACGCAATTGTCCTGCCCTTCGATCTGTTGGATGCGACGGCCGCCTACCGCCTGCTTTCGGAGGCCGGCGGCTATGGCACGGGCATCCTCGCTCGCCCCGTGAATCGACCCGTTTGGAATCCGCCCCATGACATCGACCTGCCGACGCGGGTGCGTTTTGTGATGGCCCACGAAACGGTAACGGCGCTGGTCCTGCCCGTCCCATCGGGAATCGACGATATTCGACAACTGATCGACGCGGCACGACACCCGATGACCCTGGACCAACGCCAGAACTGGTGGGAGCGGTTCGCCCGGCAGGTCCCGCCTCCCCCGCCGCTGCCGCGAACGGGCCCACCCGACTCTGTATAATCGCCGGCCATGGCAAGGCTCAATGTAAAGGTGGTTCCGGGAGCGTCGCGCAGCCGCATCGCGGGCCGCTACGGCGACGGCATCAAGGTGCAGATCAATGCTCCGCCGGAACGAGGAAGAGCCAACCAGGCCGTGATCGAGCTGCTGGCTGACGCCTTGGGACTCAAGCCGGGCCAGGTGCAACTTGTCTCGGGCCATGCCCAGCCGCGGAAGGTCTTCGAGGTCGCCGGCCTGGAGGCGGCAGAACTTGCGGCGCGTCTTGGCCTGTCATGAGCGAAGGCTACGGGTCGGCAAAAAGCGTCGCCGGCCTGCCTGATTCTCCGGTCTTGTTCCGCGCAACGCGGGGCCGGCCAAAGGCATCCGTTTCCATCGCCACGCGCGAGGCACGATCGGCGTCGCTGTGGTCTCGGGTCGCCAGCGCGTGTTCCAATCGCCGCCTGGCGAACTCCACATATTCGGGCGACTGGTCGATGCCGACGTACTTGCGACCCAGCAGGGCCGCGGCCACCACGGTCGTTCCCGATCCGTTAAACGGGTCGAGCACGATGTCCCCCGGGTTGGACGAGGCCTTGATGATTCGCTCCAGAACCGCGATCGGCATCTGGCAACCGTGCCACCCCTCGCGCTCCTTGAACGTGCCGCAGACGCGGGAGATGTACCAGGTGTCGCAACCGGGCTCGAAATAGGCGTGCGGCGCGGTCTCCTGCGGCCTCAGAAACCACGTGTCATCCGGCAACTTGCCTTTCGGGTTGGCCCGGGCGTCGTCGTACACCATCTGCCGCGCGGACTTGACCCGCACCGCATCGGCATTAAAGGTGATGTGCTTCAAGCCGGCATCCGGTTCCTGCTTGGTGAAATACAGGATGTGCGTGTGGCTCTTGGCAAACATCTTCCTGGTCTGCTGGCCGAACGTGTAGTGCCAGATGATCCAGTTCCGCATGTGGAAGCCGATCTTCCGGCGGGCGATCACGCACAGGTCGGCCGCGTAGTCGTCGCCGATTGCCAGGTAGAAGGACCCGGTCGGCTTCAGCGCACGATAGACCGCGCGCATCCAGTCTTCCGAGAACTTCAGATAGTCCTCGGTCTTGAGTCTGTCGTCATAACCGTGGTACAGATAACCGATGTTGAACGGCGGATCGGCGAAAACCAGATCCACCCACTCTTCAGGACCCTCGTTGAGCGTCTTGATGCAGTCTCCGGCGACAATTTGGTTTACTTCAGGCATAGGTTCGGACTTATTGTAGAGAGCCGGGGCACCAGCGCAAAACCAGGCGGAAGTTTGCGCCAGGGCGACATTCCGCATTTTGCCCGCACTGTTGCGAAATGCCTTTTCCCTGTTGTTGGCCATGTTCTGGTTCAAAGGCAACTGAAAGGCCGATACATTGTTGATCAGGAGCGATATGTCAAGCGGTCCCGCTCTTCGCATGTTGGATGCCAACGCCAACCGGGCGCGCGAGGCGCTGCGCGTGCTGGAAGACTACGCGCGATTCGCGCTCAACAGCGAACCTTTGCAGGCGGAACTCAAGGAAATCCGTCATGCGCTGGCACAATGCATCGCCCCCTTCCTGGCGGAAGCCATCCTCCATCGAGATACGCCGGGCGACGTGGGAACCGCGCACAAGACCGCTTCCGAAATGAAGCGCACCGATCTGGCGGCCGTCGTGACTGCGGCCGGAAAACGCCTGGGAGAAGCGCTGCGAGTCATCGAGGAGGTGCTCAAGGTTGGCGGCACCAAGAGCGCCTCGGCCATCGAATCGCTGCGATATCGCTTTTACGACCTGGAGCAAAGACTCGCCCGGACGCTCCGCCCGCGGAATTTCGACCATGTGCGGCTCTACGTCTTGATCACCGAGTCCGTCTGCAGAAGGCCCTGGCTGGAGGCCGCCGAGCAGGCGATTCTCGGCGGGGCCGACTGCCTCCAGCTTCGCGAAAAGGACCTTGAATCCGGCGAACTGCTGCGCCGGGCGCGCCGGCTGGTTGACTTGTGCAGGCGGCACCGTGTTCTGTGCATCATCAATGACCGACCGGACATTGCGGTGCTCAGCGGCGCCGATGGCGTTCATGTCGGCCAGGGCGATCTGCCCGCCATCGAGGCACGCCGAATTGTGGGTCAGGGGCAGATCGTCGGCGTCAGCACCCATTGCATCGAGCAGGCCAGGCAGGCCGTGCTCGATGGGGCGGATTACATCGGCGTCGGACCCGTTTTCCGCTCCAACACCAAGACGCGCAACTTCGTGGCCGGCCTCGAATATGCCCGCCAGGTCGCGGCCCAGGTCACGATCCCCGCCGTCGGCATCGCGGGGATTACGCATGAGAATATCGACCAGGTCGTTGCGGCCGGATTGAAGGCCGTGGCCGTAACCGCGGCGGTGGTGGGAGTCGATGATGTGAGGGGCGCGGCAGAGAGAATGAAGCAAAAGCTGCCGGCGGAGTCTCGCTGCCCGTAGCCAGAGGGAAACGGATGTCCCAGGAAACCGTGAATGTTCCGTCCCAGGCTCCCGCAAGACCTGCAAAGAGCTTTGTCCACCACGCCAGGCTCATCAGCATCCTGACCCTGGCCAGCCGGATTCTCGGCGTGCTGCGCGAGAGCCTTGCGGCCAGGTACTTTGGCGCGGGAGTGGTTTCCACCGCCTTCACCGTCGCCTTCACCATCCCCAACCTCTTCCGCCGTCTCTTCGGCGAAGGGGCCCTCTCCGCGGCATTCATCCCCCTCTACTCCCAGGCCCTGAAAACCGGCGACACCGACGCCGCCAACCGCTTTGCGGCGGCCAGTGTCAACCTCCTGATCCTCTGCCTCGTGGTCATCACCCTCGTCGGCGAACTCCTCCTCCTGGCCCTGTCGTTCCTTCCCAACCTCCGCGCCGACCATCAACTGGCCATCGGCCTGACCGCGGTCATGCTCCCCTACGTGCTGCTGGTTTGCGGCAACGCCTTTCTCGGCGGAATCCTCCAGGTTCACCGGCACTTTGGCCGAACCGCCGCCGCGCCGATCATCCTGAATCTGGGGCTGATCGGCGGCACCCTCCTGGGAGCCTGGCTCTGGGACATGAACCGGCTGGCAGGCCAGATCAATGCCGTCTACCTCGTCAGCGTCTTCGTCATCCTCGCCGGCGCCGTCCAGGTCGCCATCCTGATCCCCCAATTGCGTCGGATCGGATTTCGCTTCGACTTTGCGGCGTCGATCTGGACGCCGCAGGTCAGGAGCATGCTCAAGCTCTCCATCCCCGTGGCCATCGGCGCCGGAGTGCTGCAACTGTCGGTTCTGCTGGATCGGGGCATCGCCTTCTTCCTTGCCGCCGGTCGCAACGACAGCGGCCAGATCGTCACACATTTTCAACTCCTGGGGCAGACGATCCGCTACCCCCTGGCCGAGGGTGCCGCCGCCCGCCTGGCCTGGGCGCAATACCTGTACCAGTTTCCCCTTGGCGTATTCGCCATCGCACTGGCCACCGCCATCTTCCCGGCGCTCAGCGCCGATGCAATGGAAAAGGACCGCGAGAAATTTCGCGAGGGGCTGCGCCAGGGCATCCGGGTCACGCTCTGGGAAGGCCTGCCCGCCGGCATCGGGCTGATCATCGTGGCACAGCTTGCCGTCCAGGTCCTGTTTGAGCGCGGGAATTTCACCCCCCAGGACACCGCCTGGGTTGCCCAGTCCCTGCGGTTCTACTCAACGGCCCTCTGGGCTTTCAGCCTCCAGCAGATTGTCAACCGCGCCTATTACGCCCTGCACGACACATGGACGCCGCTGATCATGTCCGTCGTCGGACTGGTGATCGAACTGTGCGTGAAAATCCCCCTGCTCTGGACGAAACTGGGCGAAAGCGGAATGGCCGCCGGCACCGCCGTCACCTTCAGCATCCAGGCCATCGCCATGCTCCTGCTGCTGCAGCGGCGAACCGGCAGCCTGGAGATGGGCCGACTGGCCAGTTACATGCTGAAACTGTTGTTCGCCTGCGGCCTGATGGTGTTGGCATGCTGGGCCGTACGGAAGGCACCCTTCTTTCCCCAGGAACATTCCAGAAGCACGGCACTGCTGCGTCTGATTATCCTCATGGTCACCGGCGGCGGCAGCTATCTCGCGGGCTGTCTGGCGATGGGAATCGGCGGACTCAGACCCAGGATGCCCATGCGCAAATAGGGCATGCGCGATCAGCGGCGCTGATCCGTCATTTCCCTGTGCCTGGCGCGCACGCCCAGGAACCCCAGCACGATGAAGACCGCTGCCACAAAGAACTGGAGGTAGATGCGCCACTCCGGGAGGTAACGCCCGTGTCCGCGCAGTGACGAGTAGGCGTCCCAGGCCGCTACTGCCGCCAGAATCATGAACGACCACGAGAATCGCGCCAGCCAGTATTTCATTGCTCCCTGTCAGCGCCCATCACAGCATCGCCCGCACCAATCCGTCAATATCGTACGTTTCCGCCTGCACCGTCGGCTCCAGGCCCAGTTCGCGAATGGTGGCCGTCGTGACAGGCCCGATGCTCGCCAGTTTCACGCCCTGGAGTTGCCTGGCGTAATCCGTCCCCAGCAGAGCGACGAAGTTCCTGGCCGTCGAACTGCTGGTGAACGTGACCCAGTTGACCTGTCCGTCCTTCAGTGCCTCAAGAAGCGCCGGCGGCAGCGATGCCGCCGTCCGCGTCTCATACACCGGCACATCGTTCACCTCGGTCGCACCGGCCTGCTGAAGTCGCTCGCGGAGAATCGGCCGGGCAATGTCCGCCCGCAGCAACAGAAAACGCCTGCCCTTGACCTGCTCTTTTTCGACCAGTTCGTTGGCCAGCGCCTCGGCCACGAAACTCATCGGGGCCAGGTCCACCTGCATGCACAGTCCCTCGCGGACTGCCCGCGCGCTGACATCTCCAATGGCCGCAATCTTCGCCTTCCCGAACGCCCTCGCATCCAGCCCAAGCTGGAACAGCCGATCCCGCGTGAACGTCACGCCGTTCTGACTGGTGAAGATCACCCAGTCGTAATTGCCCAGGCTCATCAGCGCCTGATCCACCGCGGCCTGGCTGGTCGAAGGATGAAGCTCGATCGTCGGCGCCTCGATCACTCGCGCGCCCAGTTCTTCCAGCCGCTGCGACAGATCGCTGGCCTGCTGCCGTGTGCGGGTGACGACGACCGTCTGGCCAAACAGTGGGCGATTCTCGAACCAGTTCATCGTCTCCCGCAACGCAACCACTCGCCCGACGATCGTCATGGCCGGCGGCGTGATCCCCGCCTCGGCCACCTTCTGCGGCAGGGTCGAAATCGTCCCAACCACCGTCCGATGCCGCGTGGTAGTGCCCCACTGGATCGATGCCGCGGGCATGTCCGGCGACATGCCGTTTTCAATCAGTCGCCTGCAAATCCCCGGCAACGCCTTCACCCCCATGTAAAACGCCAGGCATGGCAATCGCGCCAGCGCCCCCCAGTCCAGGTCCGATGCCTCCCCCGGCCGTCGCGCTTTGGCCTGGGGAGCCTGATAGTCAGCCTCCTTCTCGTGCCCGGTCACGAGTGTGAAACTCGAGTTCAGATCGCGATGCGTGACCGGAATCCCCGCGTAACAAGGCGCTGCAATCGCCGACGTGATACCCGGCACGACCTCAAACCGCACCCCGGCCGCATGCAATGCCTCGCATTCCTCGCCGCCCCGACCGAAGACAAACGGATCCCCGCCCTTGAGCCGCACGACCCGCTTGCCCTCCAACCCAAGTCTTACCAGGAGCTTATTAATCTCCTCCTGCGTCATTGCGTGCTGAGCAGCCTTTTTTCCGACGTAGATCGTCTCAGCCGATGGACAATGTCGCAGGAGCTGCGGATTGGCCAAGTAGTCGAATACGACCACGTCAGCCTGCGCCAGGAGTTGCTGCCCGCGAACCGTGATGAGCCCCGGATCGCCAGGTCCCGCTCCAACCAAGTAGACAATGCCATTCTTCTGACGCAAACTCACCGCTTCGCCTTTCGTCGATGCGAAATGATAACAGGCCACGCTCGCGGAAGCGAAGCGGACCTTAATCGGCTGACGAACGCCCCAACATGAGCAATCCCGCCGGATTTCCATAACATATTATGGGCAATATTTTTACGGTGTTCTTCCTGCGGCTGAACAACAAAAGAGAACCGAGTTATTGGCCACAAACTGCGAAACTGAAGGGAAATAGGTAATCCTTCCGGCCTGTTGCGCCGATGATCTGTACTACGGTCGGGCGACTGTTATCGGAGGATATGTACATGGTCGCGCTGGTACGGCAGCCGGTGGATGGCCGCAGTGAAGTCGAGGAAGCGGACGATCGGCGTATCTTCGGCCGACGGAAAGTTCGTGCGTCGGCGGAGTGCCGTCGTCTGGATCACTCCCTGCCCGCTTTGCGGCAACCCCGCCTGACACTTGATGTTCGGGATGTTTCCCTAAACGGCGTCTCCGCCCTCTGTGATGTGCCCCTGATGAAGGGAGAGCATCTGGGTATTCGCTTCTCACCCGAAACAGGCCTGCCCGGATGGGGCACAGTCGGCCGCGTCGTTCGCTGCGAACCCAGCGGACTGGGCGGCTATCGGGTGGCCCTGGAGTTCGACCCGCTTCCGGCCGCATAGCAGCGGCTTTCTCCGGGTCTGTACGGACAATCTGAACCTGTTGAAGTGGCTTGCCTGAGCGCGAGCCACTTCTGCTTTGATCGGCCGTACCCGCCGAGGCGTCTTTGGTTTGTGGGCGAGCATCTCTATAATCTCCCCCCGCATGACCGAAGCCGCCAACAATGAGACTGACACCAAGCCCCGCAAGAAACACGGCCTGCCCGATGACCCGGAAGAATACCGCATGTCGATTGGGGACCATCTGGAGGATCTGCGGCGCAGGATGATCCTTGGTCTTCTGGGCTTCGTCGTTGCCCTGGCGGTCTGCCTCTATTTCGGCAACGCCGTAGTCGCCTATTTCTGCCGCCCACTCCTGGTCACGCTCCAATCGCGAGGCCTTCCCCCCTGGACATTCGATCGCCAACTTGGCGGCAGCTTCATGGTCTACCTGAAGATATCCATGGTCACCGCCGCCGCCTTCGCCGGCCCGTGGATGCTTTACCAGCTATGGCTCTTTGTGGCCGCCGGCCTGTACCCCAGCGAGCGCAGATGGGTGATGCGCTGCGCCCCCTTGAGCGTTGGCCTGCTGATCAGCGGCATGCTGTTCGTGTACTTCATCGTTCTGCCGTTCACGATCCAGTTTTTCATCGACTGGACCGCGAACATGCCGATCCCAAGCTACACGCAGAATCGCATCATTGAACCTGCCATTCCGCCCTTGGAACTGCCCGCCTACGAAGGCGATCCGGACGTCGGCAAGCTCCCCAGGGATGGCCGAATCCGCATGTGGTACAACATACCGGAGGGCAAACTCCAGGTGTTCATCAACGGCGTTCTGCGGAGCATGCCATTTGCCCCGATGAGCCTGGTTGTTCCCCAATACGAACTGACGGAATACATCGACCTGGTGATCCTGATGCTGCTGGCCTTCGGGCTGGCGTTTCAGTTGCCGCTGGTCGTGGCGGCCATTCTCCGCATCGGCATTGTGGATGCCGACATGCTCCGCGGGGCCCGCCGCTATGTCTACTTCGCCCTGCTGATCGCCGCATCCATCATTACGCCGGGCGACGTGATCACCGCGACCATCGCCCTGCTGGGTCCCCTGATTCTGCTGTATGAATTCGGCATCATCCTGGGCACGTGGGGCCGGAAACCCGAGGAAGAGGAGAAACCCGAGGAATCCGGGGGAACGGCGTAGCGGTGGACGCCCGGGCGAACGCACCCGGCGGCGATTCGCCGACTGCCGCTTGTCGAATGGCCCGGATTGGGAGGCCAACATGATGCGTGTGATCGTCGCTCTATCGGTCGCGATGCTGGTCGGCACGATCCGTGCAGATGACTCGGCCGGCTACTTCCTCACCCGCTGGAGCGCCAACCAGCGCGTCCGCGTCAACTCCCCGGACACTCTTGCCGGCCCCCACAAGGACCGCGAGGAATCCAAGGCTACCGGCAAGCTGACGATCGACATTCCCGAACCCGTCGAGTCGCTTCGAGGGGCAGAACTTTACCTTGAGCTATGGGGCGGCCATCCCGGCACGGCAACCAAGGCCGTCATGCTCAACGGCCGGGGCATATATGCCCTGCCCGAACACGGCGCGGCGGAGATGAACTGCGTTTATTCTTATCCGCTGGTGTCGCTGAAACTGGCCGATTTGGTCGAAGGAAAAAACGAGTTGCAGTTTTCCTGTGAAAAAGGCAAGTCGTTCTGGGGCCACTACATTATCGACAATGCCGCGATGCGGCTGGCCGTGCCACCGGAGCATGCCCGCGTGGAAGCGATGGGCTTGACGGGAATGCGGCCGCCGACCGTCCTGGCTCATCAGGCCGACGAACGAATTGATCTGTCGCTTGACACGCCCGAATCGATGCGCCCGATGATCGCGGCCGTCGATTACCAGGGCTTCTACGACGGTTACGATGAGAACGGCGACGGTGCCTGGCGGGACTGGCACGGCTTTACAAAGTCCCGCCGGCCGCAGGCCATCATCGGCACTGCCACCAATCCCCCCTACCGCGTCACCTGGCACCTGTCGATGCTGCCCGACCAGAAGGACATGAAGGTGCGAGCGATCGTGCGATTCAAGGGCGAATCCGGCCTGGGCTATCAGACGCCGGCTGTGGAAGGCCTGTCAACCGGTCCACGAGCGGCGGCGGTGCGACTGCATCGGGCGGCGGATCTGCCACGTCCGTTCTGGTCGCGGGCGTCCAAGAGGATGGCTTGCTCGATTGATCTGGATGAGGAACCGGCGACGATCGAGAGGGCCGAGTTGCACGCGGCGATCTGGGATGGCGGGCGAGGAAATGTCGCCGAGCCGTTTACACTCAATGGCGTGGCGCTGCCCGTGACCGGGGCGGGCAAACATGACCTGTTGTATCGCGTCGTGCCGGTCGAGCCGCACGTGCTGCGGAAAGGCCCCAACCAGATCGTCGTCTTCTCGGACACCGAGCACCACGGGATCGAGGTGTTGCTGCCGGGACCCGCGTTGATCGTTCGAAGCCGGCGATGAGTGAGGTTGCGCGTCACTCGTGCCGTCGGCATCCTTCGCCCAGTCCGATTTCGGCACCGTCATCCTCCCGCATGGATCGGGCGGGCAGGGATCGACCGCAGTCCCGGCGCTGTGTGGACGGACGAATCCAACCCGCTTGCCGACCGGCCAACACCCCTCCAATAATTCGGCGTCACATCCGGTTTTGAGGTTTTCATCTCGCGGGGCATTGCCCCCACCAGTGGCTTGATGGAGAAAATATGATTCGGCGCGTCCTTGTTCTTGGCGGCGGCAGCGCGGGTTTCCTGGCGGCCATCACACTCAAGCACATTCTCCCGTCTATCTCGATCACCGTCCTTCGCTCCAAGGATCTTGGCATCATCGGCGTGGGCGAAGGAACCACCGTCATGTTCCCCATATTCATCCATGGCAGGCTCGGCATGGACCCGGCCGAGTTCCACCGCATCGCCCAGCCAACCTGGAAACTCGGCATTCGATTCCGCAACTGGGGCCCCCGCGAGTTCTTCGATTACACATTCCGCCCCGCCGTCACCAGCCGCTGGCAGCAGCTGCCCAAACCCAACGGCTATTACTGCTTTGACGATTTCACCGACGTCGATATTTCCAGCGCATTGATGGATCAGGACAAGGTCTTTCGCCGAGACGAATACGGCCTGTTCTGCCTCAGCACCGATGCCGCCTACCACATTGAAAACCAGAAGTTCGTCGAGGCCCTGGAACGCAACGCCACCCGCCGCGGCATCCTGATGCGCGATGATACGGTCGTCGACGTGCTCCAGGATGAGCACCGCGTCACCGGTCTGCGGCTTGCGTCCGGCCAGACGGAACAGGCCGACCTGTTCGTTGACTGTTCCGGGTTTCACGCGATGCTGCTTGGGAAGGCCCTGGGTGAGCCGTTCACCTCGTTCAAGACCACACTGTTCTGCGACCGCGCCGTCGTCGGCGGCTGGGACCGCACCACCGAGTCGGTTCATCCCTACACCACCGCCGAGGCCATGGACGCCGGGTGGTGCTGGCGAATCGACCACGAACACCGCATCAATCGCGGCTACGTCTACTCCTCCGCCTTCATCTCCGACGAGGACGCCGAAAGGGAATTCCGGTCAAAGTGTCCCGCCGTTGCCACCACGCGCATCGTTCGCTTCGTGTCCGGCCGATACGACCGCCTATGGGTGAAGAACGTGGTCGCCATCGGCAACGCCGCCGGCTTCGTGGAGCCGATGGAGGCCACCGCCCTGACGGCGATCTGCGAGGCCTCCTGGTCGCTGGCGCACATGCTGGCGGTCTGCGACGGCCAGCCCGGCGCTTCCATTCTTGATCTGTACAACAAGCGCATGACCCGCCAGTGGGACCAGATCCGCCGCTTCCTGGCCATCCATTACCGGTTCAACACCCGGGGCCAAACGCCCTTCTGGCAGGCCTGCCGCGAAAAGCTCGACATGGCAGGCGCCGAGCCCATCGTGCAGTTTTACCGGGAACACGGCCCGGCCCTGCTGAGCACCAACGACATCCTCGGGCCCGAGGATCAGTTCGGCTTCGAGGGATACTACTCGATCCTGCTGGGCCAGAGGGTTCCCTACCGCCAGACGCACCCGGTCTCCGAAACGGAGCGCGATATCTGGCGTCGCGTCCAGGCCCGCAACCGCGGCATTGCCGCCGATGCGTATTCGGTTCCCTCGGCACTGGCCTACATCCGCCAACCCGGCTTTCAATGGCCCAGGAACCTGTTTGACCCGCGCACGGCCTACGCCGTCACCTGACGGGTGCGTGACAGTTTCGGCGTTGAATGGAGGACCGCGCGGCGATGTTGAGAATGTTCTGATCGTCGATGTCCGCGGGGAGCCTGGGCACGGGCGAGGACGCCCGTGCTGCTGGGTCCGACGCGGATTTGCACCCGCCGGCCCGCGGATTTACGATCCGCCGCATGCTCTTCGGGCTTGCCGAGCGCCTGCTGCCGGTACTTCAGCTCACGCGCATGGCGCTGGTCTTCACCGCCATTTCCAACAGCTTCTGCTGCTACCTTCTCAGCGCCCGCCGCGCCGCCGGAGAGGGTTCGGTCCTGCCCTTCATCGACAGCCGGCAGATGGTCCTGATCGCCCTGACCTCGGTCGGTCTCTACGGCTTTGGAATGTCGCTCAACGACATCATCGACCATCGCCGCGACCGCCAGTTGGCCGCCCACCGGCCCCTGCCTTCCGGTCGGATCGCCCTGACCACCGCCCACATCATCTGCGGCACACTCATTGCTCTGGCCATGCTGTCGGCCGCGGCGTACAGTCTGACCGCTCACCACCGGGGCCCGACTCACGCCGCTCCATGGATGAGCCTTGCACTGGCGGGCGGGACAGCCCTGCTGATCGCCTTCTATGATCTGGCCGGGAAATACCTGGTGGGCGCGGGCCTGCTGACGCTTGGCCTGATCCGCTTCTTTCATTCGTTGATCCCGGCGCCGCAGATACCGTTGCTGTGGCATCCCCTGCTGCTGTTTACGCACGTGGCGATCGTATCCACCGTCTGCTACCTGTGGGAGGAGAAGCGCCCCGCACTCAGCCCCATACACTGGATCAGCGTCATCGGCGGTGTCTCCCTGATCGTTTTGAGCCTGGTGGGCATCACTCTCTTCAGCCACGCGCGGTATGGGCAACTGGACAGCCCACTGCCATATCCCCTGGTGCTGCCCCTGACGTTCGTCGGGGTCTTTCTGCTGATCGGCTGGCACATCCGCCGCACCAGCTCGACCCGGCGCGATGCGGGGCAGACCCTCATGCTCAGCGGGCTGCTGTGGCTGATCGTGTACGACAGTGCCTTCGTGGCCGGCTATGTGGGACTGCTCTATGGGGCTGCCCTGTTGGCGTTGCTGCCCATTGCCTATCTGGCCGTGTTGCTGATGCGATGGTGGTCGAGGCTGATGCTGATTTCGCAACAGCCCCAGTTCCGACGCATCCCCACAGCACTGGAGGCATCTCGAAACCAGAGGCCTCCGGAGCCATGAGCTTTAGTTATGATTGCGCAATGGCTTATGACAGGCGGCGATCATGTCGTTACAATCCCTCCCTCTACCCCAATCCGCCCAGAATGCACTTTTTTTCAGTCTTTTGTTTGATTTGTCACACAACCTTTGCTATAAGTGTTCCCATATAACTTAACCCTCCGGCGCCCGGTCGCACGCCCTCCAGCGGCCGGGTGCTCTTTTTTTTCGCGACCCCCTTGTGTCGGTTCAGCCAAAGCCCCATCGCAGGACTGCCCGCCAAGCCACGGTCGTCGTACGCCAGCATCTTCCGCGGAATTCGCAAGAGCCACCCGATGGCCAGCATGTCCACACCCAGTCCCACCATCAGCAGGATTGGGCCGAGGATATCGAAGATGATTTCGCCAAACAGCCCCATGGCCGGTGGACACAATAAGATCGCCGATGCGCCATGCCAAATCCCCCGGTGCGATCGGGTGCGGGACGGTTTCGGCGTTTGGGGAAGGCCCGCACGGCGATGTTGAGGGATTCTGCGCGTCGGTGCCTTCACGAAGCCAGGGCACGGGCGAGGACGCCCTGCTACGGGGTCCGGTCCCGCGCATCCGGACTGCCGACCGCAGAAACTTCACGCACCCGGCGCGATCCCGCTGCTTGCTTCCGACCGGTCGGCACGCTACGGTGAACTTCTCACGGGGAGAAACCTCGCGGGCTTTGGGCCAACGTGGCAGCATTCCCCATCACGAGTCCAATATCGGCAGGGACACCATGTTGCATGCTCCGCGGGTTGAGCGTCGGCGGGTTTGGGATCGGGGCCGTATTCGCGGCGGCCGCGGCTCGGCTTCATGGATTGAACGCCTGGAGAACCGTCAACTCCTGGCGACATTTACCGTTGACAGTCTGGCCGACGCCGGTCCCGGATCGCTGCGCCAAGCCATCCTCGACGCCAATGCAGCGCCGGGCGCCGACGCGGTTCTGCTGGCACTTGCGCCCGGCCAGACCATTTCACCACTTTCGGAGTTGCCGACGATCACCGATCCGCTGGTCCTGGACGCATTCAACGGCGAACCGATGAACGGTCCGGTACTTCGCATCGACGGGGCGATGGCCGGAGCCCTCGCAGACGGCCTGCGGATCACCACCGGCCCATGCCTGGTCCGCGGCCTGGCCATCACCAACTTCAGCGGCGCGGCCATTCGCCTGGCGGGCGCCGCCGATGCCCAGATCGCCGGCAACTCGCTGGGCGTTGACCTGACCGGCATAACGGCCGCCCCCAACGGATTTGGGCTGATCATCGAGGATGCGCCGGGAGTGGTTGTCGGCGGGGCCGAGGGTCTGAACGTCATCTCGGGAAACACCAGTAGTGGCATTGCGATCATTGGCTCGACCTCCATCGCCCGCATCGAGGGCAACTTCATCGGAACCAACCGCGAGGGAACCGCGGCGCTGCCCAACGGCGGCGACGGCATCACGATCTCCGGCGCGTCCAACAGCCTCATCATCGGCAACGTGATTTCGGGCAACATCGGGAATGGCGTGAGCATCGCCGGGGCGACGGCCACCGGCAATCGGATCGAGCAGTCGAGGATCGGCACCAATGCGGCGGGAAACGCCGCCATCGGAAACCGGCTCAACGGCGTGCTGATCGACAACGGTGCGTCGGCCAACATCATCGGCGGAAGCGCGGCCGGGCGAAACCTGGTTTCCGGCAACACCGGCGACGGCGTCTCGATCGACATCGAGGCCGGCTCGGGCAACCGCGTCGCGGGCAATTTCGTCGGCACGGACCTGGCGGGCGCCGCTGCGCTGGGCAACGGGCTGGCCGGCGTGTCGGTCTACTCCGATTCGAACGTGGTCGGCGGGGAGATTGAGGGCGAAGGGAACCTGATCTCGGCAAACGCCAACAACGTGGTGGTCGGCGGCACACAGAACCTGGTCATGTGCAACCTCATCGGGACCAACGCCGCGGGAACCGCCGCCATGGCCTCGGCCAGCGTGGGCGTGATCGTGTGGGGCGCTGACAACCTGATCGCCGGAACCACGACCCGACCGCAGCTGGTCAGCGGCAACCTCAACGGAGGCCTGATCATTCTCGGCAGTTCCAACACCGTGCAGGGCAATTACATCGGAACCGACATAAGCGGCCTTGCCGGCCTGGGCAACGGAACCCACGGCATTCTGATCGCCGGCGAGAGCAACACGGTCGGCGGCACGACGGCGGTCAGGAACAACCCCGATGCCGTTGCTGCCAACCTGATCAGCGGGAACGACGGCCCGGGCGTCATCCTTGCCTCGACCGGCGTATACGGCAACGAAGTGTCGTTCAACCTCATCGGAACCGACATCACCGGTCTGGCCGCCCTGCCGAACATGGGCCCGGGCGTATTGGTGGAAGCCGGCTTTGCCGGCAACCTGATCAATCACAACGTGGTTTCAGGAAACGAGGGGCCCGGCGTGGCCCTGGTGGGCAACGTGGAGATCGGCGCGGACAACAACCGGATCACCGCCAACCGCATTGGCGTGAGTTACTCCGGAACGGTCGCCATTCCCAACACGAGCGATGGAATCCAACTGGTGTACGCAAACGGCAACCGCATCGGCGGCACAGGCCCCGAAGAGGGCAACCTGATCGCGCACAACGGGGGCAAAGGCGTGGCGATCGCGTTCGGCTCGGGCAACACGATTCGTCGCAATTTCCTGTTCGACAACGCCGGAATCCCGATCGATCTGAATGACGACGGCCCGACCCCCAACGATCCAGGCGACCTGGACCACGGCGCCAACGAACTCCTGAACTACCCCGTGCTGAGCAATGTGCACGCCGCCCTTGGCTTCACGATGGCCGACGTGCAGATCAACACATCCTGGCCCCTGGAACAGATTGCTTTCGACTTCTACGCGGGCGGTCGGCCGGGCGACGCGTCCGTCTGGGTGGGAGGAACGATCGTCGCGATGGATGCCACCGGCTCTGCAAGTTTTGGTGTCGCGTTGAACCCGATCCCGGCAGGCTGGTACGTCACCGCAGCGGCGACCGCCCCCGATGGAAGCACATCCGAACTCAACCCCGGCGTGGGGTTGACCTCGACGAGCCTGCGGGTCACCACGAATGCCGACTCGGGCCCCGGCTCGCTCCGACAGGCCATCCTCGATGCCAATGCCGACCCCGATCAGAGCAGCATCGAGTTTGACCTGGGCGAGGATTTCTCAATTCAGCTCGTCTCGCCGCTGCCCGATATCCTCCACACGGTCGTCCTGGACGGCAAATCGCAGCGCGGATACGACGGCACCCCCATCATCGTGCTGGACGGCTCATCGTTGCAAGGCCCGGTCTCTGGAGGACTCGTGCTCGCGGGCAGCGGCACCGTCGTCGCAGGCCTGGCGATCGTCAACTTCCCCGGCGACGGCATCCGCATCTCCGGATGGGGCAACGCGGTGCTCGACTGCGTTATCTCCGGCAATGCCGACAATGGCATCCTGCTGATCGACTCCAGCGATAACGCGATTCGCGGTAATACCCTGACCGGAAACGACCGGGGAATCACGGCCGCGGCCATTGACGGCTCTGCAACGCGAAACCTGTTTTCGCGGAACCGCATTGATTCCAACGCGAGCATCGGCATCGATCTGGGAGGCGACGGGGCAACCGCCAACGACTTGCTCGATGTTGACACGGGCCCCAACAACCTCCAAAACACTCCCCTCATCAGGAGCGTCAACCCGGGCACCGGCACGATCAGGGGCACGCTGCACTCGGCCCCGGAACAGACCTTCACCATCGAGTTCTTTGCCTCCGCATCCGGCCTGGGACAGGTCTATCTCGGCTCAACCGAGGTGACCACCAGCATTTCCGGCGACGCCAGTTTCAGCTTCGACGTGAACCCGGCCATGCTGACTTCGATGCCGACCGTCACCGCCACCGCCACCGATGGCCTGAACAACACCTCCGAATTCGGCGGCCTGGTTCCCTACTCGCTTATGGCTTCCGGAACGTCCCTGGCGGGCTACGCGGGATTTGCCCTGGGCGGCCAGGCAGTCGCCGGGTTCAGCGACGACGACCCCGAATCCACGGGCGCGAGTTTCACCGCGATGATCAACTGGGGCGACGACAGCGCATCAACGCCCGGTATGGTTGAGCAGGTGACCGCGGGCATCTTCACAGTGCGCGGCTCGCACACCTATGGCCAGGTCGGCGACTACACCGCTACCGTCACCATCACCCACGCGGACGGGCGATCGATACAGGCCGGCACATCCGTCACCATCGCTTCATCTCAGATGCAGCTCAGCCCGCTGGGCCTCCGCGTGGAGGCCGGCACCAGCACCGACGGGCAGCCGGCGGCAATTCTCCTTGACCCGGTTTCGCTCCCGGACGAAGCGTACAGCATCATCATCGACTGGGGCGACAACAGCACACCGTCCCAGGGCTGGCTGGCAAACCTTGAGGGCAACGGCCACCTCGTGTTCGGCGAGCACACCTATGCCGATCCCGGTTTTTATTCGCTGACGGTCACCGTCAATCGCGTCGGGGGAGACAGCATTTCGACCGTCAGCAGCGCCATCGTCACCCAGGATGGGTTGCTGCTGATCGTGACGCCGTTGGTTCTCCGGACGGGCCAGTCGTACAACGACATACCCGTGGGCCTTCTCTATGACCTGGGCTTCAGGATCGGCACGGGCGAGGCGGAATTGCACGCGATGGAAGCCGGCGGCCTGAACGTCACAATCGATTGGGGCGACGACACCGAGCCTTCAATCGGCACGTTGGCACCCTATGAAGAGGAAGTGTTCCAGATCCTGGGATCGCATCGCTATGCGGCCCCGGGGACGTACAGACTCTCAATAACGGCCGCGGATGCGGATCGACGGATCACCGCAACCGGCGAGGCAATCGTGACGGGCCAGAGCTATGAACTGGAAGGCAGCGGGCGCAACCTCGAACTGCGCGAGGACCATCCTGTTCGCGGCAGGATCGTCGCCAGCTTCACCGATGACGATCCGCGCTCGGAGGCATCGAACTTCACAGTCACGATCAACTGGGGAGACGGATCAGCGCCCACGAGCGGCCGGGTGGTGGCGGGCACCGCCGCGGGCACCTTCCTGGTCCGTGGAGCGCATGGCTACGGGCGGATCGGGCGATTCCCGGTCTCGATCACCGTCATGCATGACGATGGGCGATCGCTGGAGATCGCCACGACGGTTGCGGTGGTTCCAGCACCGGTTCAAGTTGCGGGCGTGAACGTCGTTGCCCTGGAAGGAATCAAGACCGGATCGGTCCGCCTGGCGACGTTCGCGGGCAAGGGTGCGGCAGAGGACTATGTAGCTCGCGTTTTCTGGGGCGACTCCCAGAGCGAGTACTCGACGGGCCGGATCGTTCGACTAGGCGACGACCGGTTCACGGTCTTCGGCCAGCACACATGGCGCATGGCCGGACGATACACCGTTCGGACAGAGATCTACCGGGTCGCCGCTGATCAGGAACCCCTCGTCATGACGGCCGACGGCCGCGAATTCCTGGTCGGCTCGGCACAGAGCCGCGCAAGCGTCATCAATGCGCCGGTGCTGCGTGTCTCCGGCAACGTGGTCGCTCGCGGCGTGCGGCTGGTGCAGCTGCCGGTGCTGACGTTTGTGGACGCCAACCCGTTTGCCAGAGCAGAGTTCTATGCGGCCACCATCAACTGGGGCGACCGGCGCAGTTCACTGGGACGTGTCCGCGAGGTTGCCCCCGGACGGTACGAGGTGCTTGGGTCGCACACCTACGCCCGCAAGGGCAGTTACACGCTCACCTTACGGCTGAGCGATGCCAGCCCCGAACCGGTGGTTCTGAAGGTCGGATTGCTCGTCCGCTGAAATTGACAACTCCCGGCCGTCCCTTGATCTGAAGTCTGGCGCAGTTCGCCCTGGGGTGAGTGACACTTTCGACGTTGTGTGGCAGGCCACACGGCGATGGTGAGCGTGTTCTGAACGTCGGTGCCCTGGCGGATTCTGGGCACGGGCGGGATGCCTTGGGTACGTGGTCCGTCCCCGCAACCCTGGCCGCCGGACATGGAAAGTGTCATCCGACCTCTTCCCTGTTGAGAATCCGTTTTCTTCTTGTGATACGGCATCAATCGTTGTAGTTTATTGTGCCAAGTGGCCGATGCAGTTGACTGGGTGAGTACGACCGTGGCTCCGGCTTGACTGGTAATGCAGAGAAGATAGGATAAAGGGATAACGTTGAAGGATCGCGCCGATGGCGCATTTTCTCCCCTCCGGAGGACACCGTGAGTAACATCCGGTGTCCTCTTTTTTTCTGATTGTCAACAGGCAGTCGCCGCTCACCCCGGAGGCCACGTAAAGTCTCGGCCGGCCAGCACATGTAGATGCAGGTGGAAGACCGACTGCTGGGCACCCCTGCCGCAGTTGAACACGGTGCGATAGTCGCTGTATCCCATCTGCTTCATCAGTCTCCCCGCCACCAGGAACATCCCCCCCACCAGTTCGCGGTCCTCATCGGTCAGGTCGTTCAGCGTCGGGATCGCTTTCCTGGTGATCACCAGCAGGTGAACCGGAGCCTGCGGCTGAATGTCATGGATGGCCAGATAGCGGTCATCCTCGTACGCGATCTTCGCCGGAATCTGCCTGTCGATGATCTTCTGGAAAATGGATTCGGCCACGGCTTGCTCCTTCCGTAGTACGCCTCACGCGGCGCAGGTCGGCTCCAATTTACCACATCGATCCTTCCTGGGTGTATTATCCGCTGCAATGGTGTTGAATTTCCTGCTCGAGACGTTCGCCCTCGGCGTCAAGAACCTCTACCTGCACAAGCTGCGCAGCCTGTTGACGACCCTGGGCATCATCTTCGGCGTGGCGGCCGTGATCATCATGGTCGCCATCGGCGAGGGAACCAAGCAGGCTGCACTCGAACAGGTCCGCCAACTGGGTGCCCAGAACATCCTGCTTCGCTCGGTTCCGCCGGCCGAAAGCAGCGAGGCCGGCTCGCGATATCAGCGCGTGGCCGACTTCGGGCTCAAGCGTGTGGACCTGGCCAGGCTGCAGACGCTTCCCGGGCTGGAATCGATCGTTCCCCTGCGGGACACCCAGCAGAAGGTGATCGTCAACGAGCGCCGGCTGCCCCAGTCGGCGGGGGTGATCGGGACCGTGCCCCGGATCTTCGAGGTGATGAACCTGCCGCTGGAGCGAGGGCGGTACTTCAACGAGATTGACATGGAGCGCCAGACGGCCGTCTGCGTGCTGGGCAACCTGGCCGCCCAGCAGCTTTTCCCCTACGAGGACCCGCTTGGCCAGCGGGTGCAGATCGGCTCGCTGGATACGGGCATCGTGGTTTGCGAGGTGATCGGGGTCCTGGAGCGGACGGGTCTGCGCCCGGGGACGGGCATCATCAACCGCGAGATCGACCAGGACCTGTACATGCCGCTGACGCTGGCCCGCACCATCTTCGGCGACAACATCCTGCGGCGCGCCAGCGGCAACTTCGAGCGCAAGATTGTCGAACTGACCGAGATATGGCTCCGTGTCGAGCAGGGACAGGATGTTGAGAAGATCGCCTCGATCGCCGACAACCTCATCGGCCAGAATCACCCCAACAGGGATTACGAGGTGAAAGTCCCCATCGAGATCCTCCGCAACGCCCAGCGCCTGAACCGCATGTTCAATTTCATCATGGTCGGAATTGCCAGTTTTGCACTCATCGTTGGGGGCATCGGCATCATGAACATCATGCTGGCCAGCGTGACCGAGCGCACGCGCGAGATCGGCATCCGCCGGGCATTGGGCGCCAAGCAGCGCCACATCATCCTCCAGTTCCTCATCGAGACCACCGTCGTCTCGCTGACCGGCGGCGTGATCGGCATTGTGATCGGGGGCGGCGGGGCCATTCTCCTGCCGCACCTGGTGAGCATCTTCACGCGCGGCGAACAGAACTACCCAACGGCGATCGCGACCTGGTCGGTCTTCGGCTCGTTTGTCATCTCCGGCCTGATCGGGGTGGGCTTCGGGCTGTACCCGGCGATCATGGCCGCCCGCATGAATCCGATCGAGGCGCTGCGACACGAGTGAGGCCCCGCGCCGGCGCGGCGGATCAGTCCGGTTCACTGCCACCGAGGGCCTGGTCCACAATGTGCCGGACCGTTTCGTAGTCGAATCCGCGTCGTTGCAGCATTCCCGCCAGTCGGCGGCGGGCCACCCGCGGATCGAGCCGCCGCAAACGGGCGGCCTGTTTCAGTGCCAGTTGACGCGCGACCTCCAGGCCATTGGCCTGCCCGTAGACCTCGTCCAGGGCGCGATCGGCCACCTCGCGGCTCACGCCGGCTTTGACCAGTTCCAGAAAAGCGCGTTGCCGGCCGTGGTGCCTGTGCTGTGCGGCCGACAGGGCGCGTGTCCTGGCGAAGCGGGCGTCATCCACGTAGCCCAGGCGTTCCAGTTCCGCTAGGACATCCTGAATCGCCTGCGGGGCGTACTCCGCGCGGCCAAGCTTTCGTTCAAGCTCGGCGCGGCTGTGCAGGCGGCGACCCAGGAAGGCCAGCGCCGCATCCATGCATTCCTGCCGGGCCTCCCCGTCGCGGATCTGCACAACCTGCTGCTCGGTGAGGGTCATGCCTTCCCGCAGGCGGAACCTGGCCACCACATTCAGGCTCAGGGCGAACGCGAACCTGCCGTCAATGAAGACACTCCGACGACTGGGGGAGCGCCGCTGTTGGACAAGACGGGTAATCACCGGCATTCGCGAATTGTAACCCGCTGTAACGCATCGCGATATGGCTGATCCACAAGGCGATATGGAGGGTTTTCTGACTCTATAGCACCGTTACAGAGTAAATTGGCGATTTTGCGATCGTTCAGCCGATAAGGGTCATGGCCAAAGCAGGGAGGCTGCCGCCATGCCAGGACCTGGACTCTATCAACCCGATGCCACGGAA
>Ga0209381_1000475_pt1 | contig 96586 bp, 86 predicted proteins | sample DewCreD2012metaG_FD_184111 | JGI IMG/M metagenome (GOLD analysis project Ga0209381, IMG submission 184111) | Hot spring sediment bacterial and archeal communities from British Columbia, Canada, to study Microbial Dark Matter (Phase II) - Dewar... ... | reverse complement strand
CTTTTCGGATCGCCGCCGTGGTCGTGCTCAAGGAGTGGAAGTTGGTCCGCTATTTTCAGGCTGGGGAGAGGCCCGAAGTGTTACCTCAATAAAGGCCTTAAAACTCTCACTCGACAGGCGCGGTACAGCATAAGGGCGCTGACTGTTGGGGCTGCAAATAGTGGGACAAGAACATATGCGTTTGCTATGATGTCGCTTAGTTTTATGGGCGTTGTTGATAGTCGTGCAAGGTGCGAAATACTTGATTATGGAGAGTTGAAATGAAATATCAGGGCATATTTGCGAGCTTGTTTCGCTGTGCGTTTTTTTGGGCGTTTACAGGCCTTATGGCATATTGTGAAATCGCGATTGAGTATACTGGTGAAAACAATGTGTATGAATATGAAATACTTTATGGTGATAAGGAGACTGAGCTGAATGCACGCGTGAACATTAAAAGCATCGGTGACAAACGCGTTTTATCAATTAATGACATGCGTGTTCGCGACAATCTCATAAGCAATAATTGCAATAAGCAGGAAATTAATCGTATTCTGCCAATAATTGTAAATTTCACAGTAAACTCCACCGGAAAAATAAGTAATAATAATATTAACGATGCGATGGCTTTGGCACACGAGAAATTTAGCAAACCAGAAGACAGGGTGATAATAGACGGCTGTATTGTTCCATTATTAGCCGGTATATTTCAATTTGTTGTTCCCGAGACCAGACAAGAAAAAAACGGCATTAAACTAATCAGCCGTGAGTGGGTGAAAATGAACGTTAATAATGATTTTGAGTTTTTAGATGACAATCAAATGGGTTTGCTAGCGGCTAAGTCGGAAAATGATGTGCTTGTGTTGACTGGCTCATGTGAAAATAAAAAGAAACACGGTACAGAAGGAAAAATGACATATACGACGGAAATTACGAGTATACGCATGATGTATGATGCCAAGCGCAATGTGTTTACAAATGGACAGTGCGTCACAAATACAATTATTAAATCAAGCGATAGGTTAATTGAGAATACAATACGATTCATATACGAAATCAAACGATAATTGTGTTGTAAATTGCGCCGGTTACGCCGTCAATAAGATGAAGGCCCGCAAGCGCTTATTGACGATATACGACATGGTGGCTGGGGGCCATTGCAGGAGCCCCCAATGTCTCAAGTCACGACTGTCAGCCTCGAGGATCTCGGGTAGTGCCTTAAATCTTGTGGAAAAATAGAAACGGCGTATCCTCCTGGTGGTTTCTCCGGTCACCCGGTTGCGACACGCAGCCGAGAAAGGAGGATACGCCGTGGGCAAGTGTAGCGGCTCTGACCTCTCGTTGGCAACGGTCTTTGGGAAAGACGCCCTGTCCGAGGCAATCCGGGGCAAGCTCCGGGAGGTGGTCGGGCTGCTGCTGGACGCCGAAGTGGAAGCCGTCCTGGCGGCCGCCCGGTATGCGCGGGTCGACCAACGGGCCGGCTACCGGAACGGCCGCAAGAAGAGGACGATCCGCAGCAGTTTGGGGGCCATCGCGCTGGACGTGCCCCGGGCCCGGTTGGCAACGCTCGAGGGACGGGTCACGGAGTGGCAGAGCCAAATGCTTCCCCGTTACCAGCGCCGAACCCGAGACCTGGACGCCACGCTGCTCGGACTTTACCTGTCGAGCGGCTGTACGGCGAATTCAAACGACGGGTCAAGACGCAGTGCGCGCTGCCGAGTCAGGAGTCGGCGCTGCTGCTCCTGTTTGGCCTGATCGTGTCCGGGCAGATCCGCTTGAGGAAGATCGACGGCTGGAAGAAGATCGCCGAAGTCGTCAACGAGCGCCGCGGAGTTGAGTCGACGAAGCGGGCGTCTTGAGTTTATCTTTGGATTTCAGCCGCCGGGAGCTACGCCAAAGTCCACAGGATTACGGACACAACCAGGAAAAAAGTAAATAATCGGTTACGCAGACAACCATTCGGGGCGCAATCAACAAGGCGCCGATTAACCCAGAACCTGAACCAGATTGGGGGGCAGGTCACTGGCGCTTTAATTTGCGTAACAGGCGCTTGCGACCCCCCGACGTTGGCGAAGACCCGCTTTTCTGCCTCCCCGCTCCCGTGATGTGCCTCCGCAGGAACTCCAGTCCGTGTCGGACGAAGTCGTCGCCATCCGGGCAGAGGTCGCGGAAGAGGCCGCGGCGGAGGGCGAAGTTGCCGAGCGCCGTGTTGTAGCACTCCAGGATCACGTACGGCGGCATGCCGGCGCCGGCCAGCGCTCGGAAGAGCGCGTCCCACGGCACGAGCCCGCCCCCCGGGACGCCCCGGTCGCTCTCGCTGGCGTGCAGCCCCCAGAGCCGCGGCGCCAGCGTTCGCGCCGCCGCGGCGAAGTCGCGGACTTCGGTCATCATGTGGTACGTGTCGAACAGCACCCGCAGCGCCGGGTGGTCCGCCATCCCGATCAACCGCATCGCCTGCTCCGGCGTGTTGACGAGGTGCGTCCGGAACCGGCTCATCGGCTCGAGGGCGAGGACGAGCCCGGCGCGCGCGGCCTCCCCGGCGAGCCGGCGGAGGTTTTCCGCCGTGCGCGGGAGCTCATCGGCCGGCGGCCGGCGGCGGAGCACGGTTCCGGGATGGCCGTAGATCGCGCCCGTGTACGCGACGGCGCCGCATTCCCCCGCGGCCCGGATCCACCGCGCGTGCCACGCGACGCCCTTTTCGCGGTGCGCCGGGTCGTCGGCCGAGATGTCGCAGTCGGCCGGCCAGGCGCCGCCGGGGCTGAGGACGATCTCGACTCCGGCCTCCTCCGCGCGCCGGCGGAGCGCGGGCGCGTCGATCGTCATGTCGTCGCCGACGGCGATCTCGAGGGCGGAGAGCCCGAGGCCGCGGGCGCGGTCGAGGAGGCGCGGGGCGTCGTCGTCGCGCCAGCGCTCGACCCAGAGGAAGATGTGGGCGCCGAACGCGGGGGGGTGGGGGAGCGTCGCCATGGCGGGCGTTATCGCCGAAAGGGTCGAGGGCTGCAAGCCGGATCTCGCGGCGCGACCCGGGGCGCTCGCCGAGGCGGTGAGGGAGTTGTCAAGGTGCGCGCTTTCAGGGCCATGGACGGGGGCTCGCGACCCGGCCGGGCAGCGTCGGGAAGGGAATCCGGAATCCGTTTTCGGAAGGCCTCCGGAATCCGGGCCCCCGACCCGGCAACCCGTGGCCGTCCTTGCTCCCCCGCGTTCCGGCGGCTATACTTATTCGTCCCGAAGCGCGCCCCCGGGGCCTGACAAATACGCTTTGGAGTTTTGGCCGCCATGGCGCAGCTCAAGGCGACGGCGGTCGTGCTGGCCCTCCTCGGTGCGCTTCCCGTTCTCGCCGCACCCTCCGTGCCGAAGCGCGATTACCGCTTCGACAAGACGATTTCCCGCCCTGTTCTCGAGAGCTATCTCTCCCGCGCGATCACCATGATGGACCTCTGCACGGGGCGGGGGGACGTGGATGACAACATCCGGATGCTCACGTCCATCGGCGCGAAGTTTGCCGGTCGCACCCTCTACCTCTGGGGGCGCGAGAAGCTCCTGCCCGAGCTTCTCGGGAAGGCGCGCGCCATCGCGCCGAGGATTCACGCCGCCGACCCGCAGATGATTCTCCAAGCCGGCATCTTCGAGATCGTTACCACCCAGGTCAACGATGTCCCCGTCCCCGAGGCCGTCTTTCGCGACCTGGGTCTTCCCGTCGAGCCGCGGAACTTCAAGTACGAGTCGATGCTCTTCGAGGACGGGAGGTTTCGGGACCACTGGTTCAAGGGCGGGTCCGTGCCGGACATCCGCAGGCCGGAGACGCGCCTCTGGTTCCACCATCTCGCGATGGCCTACATCGATGTCGGGATGGAGGCGATTCACTGGGGCCAGGTCGCGCTCGTCGGCGCGAAGGACGCCGGGTGGAATGGCTGGTGGGAGACGCTCTCCCGGGCGCGCGCCTACGCCGCGAAAAAGGCGCGTCGGCACCTGCTGATCTGCGATGCCCACACGCCCGATGGCGGGCCTCGGCTCGAAGACCAGCGGCTCCTCTTCGACTTTCACTCCTTCCCGCTCCGCATCAAGGAGGTGGCCGGCCAGCCCCTCAAGGGCGTTCTCGAGAAAGGTTACCACGACAGTCTCTTCGGGCGGAGCCGGGGGGGCGTGACGCCGAGCGGGTGGGCGTGCGAGAGCCTGCCGTACCTCGTCGAGCTCGACAACTGGGGCTCGAGCGGAAAGGGCGGCCAGCCGGGCGTGCCGTGGCACACGTGGGGGTACGATGAGATCAGCTGGTTCGCGCGGCAGCCGGAGGCGGAGCGGGATGCGTGGCTGGCCTACGCGTGGAAATTCGTCCGTGAGACGGACCCGAACGGCTTCCTGCAGATGCCGGGAAGCCGCATCCTTCACGACCCGGTGGACGGCCAATCGTGGTACCATGCCAACGCGCGGGCCTTCTTCCCGAAAGGCTTCAACCAAGAGGAGGCGATCCGGCGGATCTGGGCGGGGGATCGGTAGGGGCCGCGCGGCGCGCTCCCGCCAAGCCGCCGTGTTCGCTGAGGCCGATCCGTGGCCGCGGCTCGGGGAGGCGCCGCGTCTTTGCGGCCCGGTACGTGGATGCCGTTCCGGCGGCTCACCGCCGCGACCCGCTCGCGCTACGCGCCGGCCGACCGGGGGCCGGGTTCCCCTTCCTCCTCTTCCCGCAGCGCCGCCGGTTGGGGAAGGCCTTGGACCTGCTGGATGAGATCCCCCAGGCGCGGATCCTGGATCCGGACGTACCGCAGGATGTCCTCGACCGAGAGCCGGCCGGTCAGCGGGGGGAGGCCGAAGTCGGCCTGCTCCGCGTGCGCGAGGGCCTTGTCGTAGCTATCCTGCCGGATGTCCGCGAGCAGCGCCTGCCGCTGGTCCGGAGCCAAGCGCGCCACGGCCGTATCCAGCGCCTCCCGGATTTGTTGAAGCGTCTCGGTTGCCATCTCGCGGAGCATCGGGGAGACGTCTTGGGAGACCGTGTCCCGGGCCTTGGCGCCCGACTGGCCGACCGGACCGCCTCTGCCGCGCGTGCCCCCGAGGGCCTCCCCCATTCCGTCGGCCAAGTCCCCGATCATGCCGCCCATGGCGTCGGTCAAGCCCACCATGGCGACGGTCATGGTGTTCGCCAGCAGGTTCAGGACGGCCTCGAGGCGCCGTTCGTCGTTCATCTTGGCTTCCCCTGGGGATTCGGGAGACGCAGGACGCAGCCGGGAGCCGTTTCAATACCAGAAGCGGAGCCCCGCGTACACGTCGGGATTGAAATGGTTTGACTTCGACCCGCCCATTCCATATATATGTCCCCCTTCTGGACCGGCGCGTTGCCGGGCCATCAGCTGGGGAGACCGGGCATGGCACACAAGAAGGGGCAGGGCACCAGCCGCAACGGCCGCGACTCCAACTCGCAGCGCCGGGGGATCAAGATCTACTCCGGCCAAACGGTCCGGGCCGGGAACATCCTGCTCCGCCAGTGCGGCTCCCGTTTCCGCGCCGGCAAAAACGTCGGCGTCGGCCGGGATTTCACTCTCTTCTCGCTGATCGACGGCGTCGTGAAATACGAAGGCGGCCGACATGTGAGCGTCTACCCGCCCGCCGCCGCGCCCGCGCAAAAGAGTTGATGGATCCCTTCGCGACAACCCGCCGGCCGGCCGGGCGCGTCCCGGCCGGCCGTTCTTTTTCCCGTTCTCCCATCAGCGAAAACGGCCGGCAGGGGGGCGACTCCCGGCCGTCGCCAGCGGCCTCTTCCGCGCATCAGTTCCACACCTTGATGCCGGGAGCCTTCTTGCCGTCGGCCGTCACGACCCGCAGCATGAAGCAGTATCCGCCCCAGTCCTGGTCGACCTTGATGAGAACCAGGGTCTTCCGGCCCGCGGCGAGCTTGACCTTGTACGTCTCCTGGTCCATCTCGGCCGCACGGTACTCATGTACGTCCTTGATGTGCCGGTGGTCGATCCAGAGCCGGTAGCCGTCGTCGGAGCCGACCCGGATCTCGACCTCCTGGTCCTTCTCGCTCTCGAGCCAGCAGGCGGAGTAGGTCAGAACGTCATCCTGCTGGTCTTCAAGCTTCAGGTGCGGGACGCCGAAGAAGTCGATGGTGCCGCCGGAGCCGGCGTAGGGCTTCCACACGACGGGCCTCTTTTCCCCCTCCTTCGCGCCGCCGGTGTTGATCGTCATGCCGTTGGCGGGGACGTGGGCGGCCTCCCCGCCCACGTCTTTCAGGTAGTCGATGCCAAAGCCCTTGTTGTCGGGGCGCTCGCCGGGGTTCGGGAAGGGGCCGACGATCAACCAGTTGTTGACGAAGCCGTCCGCATCAAGCTGGAACGGGCCGAGGTGCTCGACGGCCGGTGTCGCGATGGGCTTGGCCGGCTGGACCGCCGGAGCCGGTGCCGCCTCGTCCTGCTTGTCCTTCCCTTGGCAACCCGCCAGCAGGACGCCCCCTGCCGCGCAGGCCAGAATCCAATGAGGAGTTCTCATCGTCTCCCCTCCAAATTAAATGTACTTTGAGGAAGTGTCCGGATCGGACCTTACCGGCGTCGTTCGGGGCTGTCAAGGATTGCCTGCCTGCGCGCTCCAGTTTTTCCAGGGACCAGCGGTCTCCGGCTCAAGTCACCCCGCACTGCCGTTCGCTCGCGGAGATTCAGTAGGGCCTCGAAAAGTCCGGGGAAACTTGAGCGGGCTTCGATGGCTTGACGTTGTCCCGACCCGCGTGAAAGGTCCGGCCATGACGAAGGATCAGGAAGACTCGACGGATCGTGGACGGAGGGAGATTTTTCAGGCGGCCCTGCGGACAGGATGGCGGTCATGCGGGCGGTCGATAGCCCGGGGGGTGCGGCGGGGGGCCGTTGTGGGTTTCCTGGCAGGTTTCTCCGCCGGAGCCGCTCTGTGCGCGGTCTTCGGATCGCTAGGCTGGCTTCCCGACCCGTTCTGGGGTCCTCCCGTTGTCTGGTTCGGCCTCTGGGGCGCGACGGGTGGATTGCTGCCGGGGCTTGTTTGGGGGGCAAGGGCGGGGCTGGCGCTGAGCGCGGTGGAGGCGGCGGCCCGCGAGAGGGACCTGAAACGGCGGCGATCCTCCCTGGCGGCGGCCTGCCGTGAGACCGTCCGGTGTTTCGGGGACGCCGCGGTAGCCGCTCTCGCGCTCCCGGTGCTGTTTGTCCTGGCGCTCCTACTGGCCGTGATGCGCCTGCCGGTCGTGCTGGCCCGGCTGGCGTGAAGGCGCGTGCCGGCCTGCATTCCGTGCTTGGGATCCCGGGGCCTTTCCGGTATAGTGGACGGCCCGGCGCGCGCGCAGGCGGAGGGGCGGGGGGAGGGATCGAGGGACGACGCGATGGGCCTCGAATCGAAGCTCCCCGAGGGCGTGGTCCTGACGACCGTGGAGAAGGCGGTCAACTGGGCCCGCGCGAACAGCCTCTGGCCGATGCCGTTCGGCACCGCCTGCTGCGCCATCGAGTTGATGGCCGCCCTCTCGTCGCGGTTCGATCTCGCCCGTTTCGGGGCGGAGGTGATCCGTTTCAGCCCCCGCCAAGCGGACCTCCTGATCGTCTCCGGGCGCATCTCCCTGAAGATGATGCCGGTCCTGATGACGATCTGGGAGCAGATGCCGGAGCCGAAGTGGTGCATCTCGATGGGGGCGTGCGCCTCGACGGGCGGGGTATTCAACAACTACGCGATGGTCCAGGGGATCGACCGATTCATCCCCGTCGATGTCTACGTCCCCGGCTGCCCGCCCCGCCCGGAGACGCTCATCGACGCGATCCGGATGATCCAGGAAAAGATCGGCCGGGAGCGGATCAAGGACCGGGTGCATGGCGAGTAGCGCGAGCCTCAAGGGGCTCGCGCGGCGTGTCGTTTGGGCCGGTCGCGGCGGCGGGGCTTGGGGAAGGGGCCATGGCGGATCCGATTGCCGACATGTTGAAGGCGCCGCCGGACGCCGCGGCGGGCGCGTGCCCGTCCGGCGGGGGCGGGATCGTGATGGCGACGGCCGATTGGCTCGTCAACTGGGCGCGCCGGTCGTCGCTCTGGTCGATGACCTTCGGTATCGCCTGCTGCGCCATCGAGATGATGGCGGCGGCGGCGGCGCGCTACGACTGGGACCGGTTCGGGATCATCCCGCGCGGGTCGCCGCGCCAGAGCGACCTGATGATCGTGGCGGGCACGGTGACCGCCAAGATGGCCCCCGTGGTCCGGCGCCTGTACGACCAGATGGCGGAGCCGAAATATGTCCTTGCGATGGGCGCCTGCACGATCGGCGGCGGCCCGTACGCGCGGCACGGCTACCACGTTGTCAAGGGGGTGAACCGGATCCTGCCCGTCGACGTCTACATCCCCGGCTGCCCGCCGCGCCCGGAGGCGCTGCTCGAGGGGATCCTCACGCTGCAGAGGAAGATCCAGGCGACGCGCGGGACGCTCAAGGGAACGCTGCTGAATCCGTGACGGGTCCGGGGTTTCTCGGGCGCGGGGTGGAAGGTCATGGCCGGCTGGTTGGACAAGCTCTGGATTCCGGCGATCGCGCGGAGCCTGGCGGTTTCGATGCGCCACCTCCTCCGCTCCTGGTTCGGGCGGGGGCCGGTGACGATCGCCTACCCGGAGGAGCGGCACGAGGCGCCCCCCGGTTTCCGGGGCGAGCACTACCTGAAGGTGGACGACCAGGGGCGGATCAAGTGCGTGGCCTGTTTCCTCTGCGCCACCGCGTGCCCCGCGGAGTGCATTCACATCGAGGCGGCGCCGGCGCCGTGGGACGCGCGCGAGAAGTACCCGGCGGTCTTCGATATCGACCTGCTGGTCTGCATCTACTGCGGGATGTGCGAGGAGGCGTGCCCGTGCGACGCCATCGCTCTCTCGCCGAAATACTACACGTGCACGACGTCGCGCGAGGCGGCCGTCCTGCACCGCGACCGGCTGGTGGCCAACTATCCCGCGGAGCGGGGGCCGGCCCCGGTCAGCGTCGCGCCGATACGGGTCGGAGACCACATCTGACGCGGCCGGCGGCCGCGCGCATCAGGAGCGGAACGGCATGAGGGCGGAGTGGGTCAAGGCGCGGTCCGGTCGGCCGAACGTGACGCAGCTGCACGACGCGCGCCGCGGGGTGGTGACGCCGGAGATGCGCCGCGCCGCGGAGCGCGAGGGCGTCGAGCCGGAGATCGTTCGCGAGGAGATCGCCGCCGGGCGGGCGGTGCTGCCCGCCAACCTCGCCCACGTCGAGCTCGACCCCGTCGTGATCGGCGTCCGGTTCCGCTGCAAGATCAACGCGAATCTCGGCAGCTCGCCCGCGGCCTCCGACGGGACGGCGGAGCTGCGCAAGATGGCGGTCGCGCTGCGGCACGGCGCGGACGCGATCATGGACCTCTCGACCGGCGGGGACATCCCGGGCATCCGGGACCGGCTGCTGCGGGCGTGCCCGGCCCCCTTCGGGACCGTCCCCCTCTACGAGGTCCTCGCCCGGGCGGGATCGGTCGAGGCGATCACGCCGGACCTGATCCTGCAGGTCGTGGAGGAGCAGGCGCGTCAAGGGGTGGACTTCATGACGCTGCACGCGGGGCTCCTGCGGGCGCACCTCCCGCTCGTCCGGAATCGGCTCACCGGGATCGTCAGCCGCGGCGGGGCCCTCCTCGCCCACTGGATGATGCGCCACGGCCGCGAGAACCCCCTCTACGAGCGCTTCGACGACCTCTGCGCCATCTTCCGGCGGCACGACGTCGCGTTCAGCCTCGGCGACGGTCTCCGGCCGGGCTCGTTGGCCGACGCGAACGACGCGGCGCAGTTCGCGGAGCTCCACACGCTCGGGGAGCTGACGAAGCGCGCCTGGGCGCACGACGTCCAGGTCATGATCGAGGGGCCGGGCCACGTCCCCATGCACCTCGTCCGCGGAAACGTCGAGCGGCAGATCCGCGAGTGCCACGGAGCCCCCTTCTACGTCCTCGGGCCGCTGGTGACCGACGTCGCCCCCGGCTACGACCACATCACGTCCGCGATCGGGGCGGCGATCGCCGGCGAGGCGGGCGCGGCGCTGCTCTGTTACGTGACCCCCGCCGAGCACTTGGCGCTCCCGAACGAGGACGATGTCCGGCAGGGCGTCATCGCCTACCGGATCGCCGCCCACGCCGCCGACATCGCCCGCGGGCGGCCGGGGGCGCGGGACTGGGACGACCGGATCTCGCGGGCGCGCTTCGACTTCGACTGGGAGGCGCAGTTCGACCTCGCGATGGACCCCGAGGCGGCCCGGGCCAAGCACGACGCCGTCTTGCCCGATCCGCAGCACAAGGCCTCCCGCTATTGCTCGATGTGCGGGCCGGAGTTCTGCTCGATGCGGCTCAGCCGGGACCTGCGCGAAGGCGCCGCCGCGCCTCCGGCGGCCGGCTCCGGCCCGCCGGGCCGGCCCCTGCCGGTGTGAAGACCCGAAACCCGCCGGATGAGGATCCCATGACCCGTTCCCTGGCCGCCTCCTGTCGCGGGATCGCGAAGGGCCTCGGGGCCGTCCTGACCGGGATGAAGGTGACGATCCGCCACCTCGTCTCGAAGCCGGTCACGATGCAGTACCCCGACGAGCGATGGGCGGTGCCCCCCGCCTTCCGCGGCATGCTTGCCTGCGACACGGATGCCTGCATCGCCTGCATGCTCTGCGTCAAGGCCTGCCCCGTCGGCTGCCTCACGGTCGAAGGCGTCAAGGAGGAGGGGAAGAGCCGGAAGACCTGCACGAAATACGTCGTGGACTATCGCCTGTGCATGGTCTGCGGCCTTTGCACCGAGCCCTGTCCCACGAAGGCCGTCTTCCACTCCCACCGCTACGAGACGAGCCAGACCGACCCGGCGGGCTGCGTGGTGGACTGGAAGACGCGAGTCATCCGGAATCCGGCGGTCTCCAACGGCGTGTAGCCGCGCGGCCGGGGTGTCGCCATGCCGACTGGATCGGGAACCGGTGCGCTTCGCCCCTACGCTCTCTGCGATGGGCTCCTGTACGGTCCCATCCCCACGCGGCGGACGGGACTTTCCCTCGGCGTCAACCTCCTGCCGCCGGGCGTCAAGCTCTGCTCCTTCAACTGCGTTTATTGCCAGTGCGGCTGGTCGACGCTCCGGCCCGCGGAAGCCGCGGGTCGCGGCCTCGCGTTTCCGTCCGTGGAGGCGGTCGGACGGGGCGCGGCGGAGGGGTTCGCCGCCCTCGCCGCGCGCGGCGTGCGCCCCGATACGATCACGCTCTCCGGCAACGGCGAGCCGACGCTCCACCCGGCGTTCGACCGCGCCGTCGAGGCGATCCTCGCCGCGCGCGACCGCTGGCTTCCCGCGGCGCGCGTCAACGTCCTCTCCAACGGCACCGAGCTGCACCGACCGGAGGTCCTCCGCGGGCTCGCCCGTCTTGACGAGCGGCACCTGAAGCTCGACGCGGGCGACCCCGAGACGCTGCGCCGGATCGATCTTCCGTTCGCCGAGGTCGACCTCGACGCGTACGTCGCCCGGCTGCGCGGGCTTCCGGACGTGGTGCTTCAGGCCTTCTTCTGCCGCGGGGCGGTGGACAACACGGGGGAAGCGGCGGTGGCGGCGTGGCTGGGGCGCGTGGAGGCGGTCCGGCCCTTGCGGGTGGACCTGACGAGCCTCGACCGGATCCCGGCGGCGGAGCGCCTGGAGCGGGCGCCGCGGGAGGCGCTGGAGGCGATCGCCGCGAAGGTCCGGTCGCGGGGCATCGCCGCCGCGGTCTATTGACCCCGCGCGGGCGAAAACAGTTGCAATCGTCTCCGGCCGGTGTTATCCACGCCGCGTGGATTCCGCGTGCGCGCGGCCGCCGTGCCTCTCACCCAGGAGGTCCCATGAAGCGATGGCTCATCCCGGTCGGGCTCATCCTCGCGGTCGGCGGCGCCTTCGTCGCCGCCAAGGTCGTCCGGCGGCTGCGCCGCGCGGCCGCGCCGCCCCCGCCCCCCGCGGTCGAGGCCCCGGCTCCGCCCCCCGCCCCGAAGGCGTGGGTCAACCCGCCCCGCGACAAGGCGGTGATGGATAACCTCGATTCGTTCGAGGGCTTCATCGTCTCCTGGGTCTGCGATGGTCCGTACGACGCGAAGGGCGAGAACGGCCTCGCCCTGTTCGATCGGGTCTTCCCGCCGGAGACCCCGGATCAGGCGGGGTGCTTCTGGAAGCCGCTGATCCGCGGGGTCGGCACGTGGGAGGTCGACCTCGAGGACGGGATCGGCTACGGGGACGACGTCGTGGGGTACCTGAGGACCCGCGTCCGATCGCCGCGCGCGATGGACGCGCTGCTGCAGGTGGGCAGCGACGACGGGGTCAAGGTCTGGCTCAACGGCGAGGTGGTCCACGCGAACAACGTCCAGCGGGGCCTCGTTCCCCCGTTCGATATCGTGGACGTGAAGCTCCGGGAGGGCTGGAACGACCTGATGCTGAAGGTGACGGACTGCGGGGGCGGGTGGGCGGCCTGCTGCCGGCTGCGGGCCCCGGACGGGACGGAGATCGACGGGCTGGAGGTGCAGGTGCCGGAGCGCTAGCGCGCCGCCCGGCGGGCGTCAAATCCGTTGACACGCGGGAAGGCGTGTTGTTAGGATGTGTGATGATTTGTTATGATCTGTGAGGCCCCGTCAGGAGACCCGCCATGAACCGGCGCCAGTTCCTGCGACGCACCGCGGCGGCCGGCGCGGTGTTCGCCGCGCCCGCTCTCGTCCCCGCCCGCGCCCTCGGGCGCGACGGGGTCGCCTCCCCCAGCAACCGCATCGTGCTGGGCGGCATCGGCCTGGCCCGTCGCGGGGCCCACGACCTCGGCTGGGCGATGAACCAGCCCGACACCCAGTTCGTCGCCATCTGCGACGTCGAGAAGAAGGTCCGCGACAGCGTCAAGGCGCGCGTCGATAAGCAGTACGGCAACACCGACTGCGCCACCTACAGCGACATGCACGAGTTGCTCGCCCGGCCGGATATCGACGCCGTCCTGGCCGCCACCAGCGACCGCTGGCACACCATGGTCGCCATCTACACGATGCGCGCCGGCAAGGACATCTACTGCGAGAAGCCCGGCACGATGTCCATTACCGAGGGGCAGGCACTCGCCGCGACCGCCCGGCGCTACGGCCGCGTCTTCCAGACCGGCTCCCAGCGCCGCAGCGAGCCCCACTTCGTCGTCGCCGACGAGCTCTTCCGCATGGGGCGCCTCGGCAAGGTCCACACCGTCTACGCCCACATCGTCAACAGCATGACGAACCACGTCTGGTATCCGGAGGAGCCGGAGCCGCCGAAGGACGAATTCGACTGGGACCGCTGGCTCGGCCCCTGCCCCTGGCGCCCCTACAACCGGCGCTACCTGCACGGCTGGGGCGGGCACTTGGACTTCCACACCGGCGGCATCGGCGAGTGGGGCAGCCATACCATCAACCACTGCCAGGGCGCCATGAACTGCGACCACACCTCCGGCGTGATCTACCACCACCCGAAGAGCAACCTGCCCAACGGCATGACCATCGAGTACGCCAACGGCATCAAAATGGTCCTGCTGGGGGCCGCCGGGTTCGGCGCCTCCGCCGGCTGGCGCGGATCCTGCGGCGTTCGCTACGAGGGCGACGAGGGCTGGACGTCCGTCGCCGACGGCTACCGCGTCCCCGACGTCTCCAACCCCGCGATGATCAGCGACTACGACCAGATCCTCGAGCGTTACAAAGCCCGCACGCAGCGATCCCTCGATCACATGCGCGACTTCCTCGACTGCGTCAAGTCCAGGCGGCAGCCCATCGCCAACGCCGAGGTCGCGCATCGCTCGATGAGCACCGTTCACGCCGCCAACATCTGCATGTGGCTGGGGCGGGACGTGAAGTACGACCCCGTCAAGGAGGAGTTCCCCGGCGACGCGGAGGCGAACCGAATGCGCGGCAAGGCGGAGCGGGAGCCGTGGCACCTGTGAGCCGTCGGGGCCGCCGCTTGGCGCGGGGCCCCGAATTCCCATGGGCGGACCGATCACGGAGGAACCGATCATGATGAACCGGATTCCCGCGGCCTGGGTTGCCGCGTGCTTGGCTGCGGTGCTGGCCGTCCCGGCCGCCGCCGAGGAGATCGCCGACCGGCAGGCCCGGGCGGCCAAGGCGGTGGAGGTGCTGAAGTCCGGCGCCGGTCTGAAGGAGAAGCAGGATGCCTGCCGCGAGTTGGCGCGCGTCGGCGGCAAGGCGGAAGTCCCGGTCCTGGCGGGCCTTCTGGGCGACGAGAAGCTCTCGCACATGGCGCGCCACGCGCTGGAGCCGATTCCGGATCCCGCCGTCGATGAGGCCCTGCGCGAGGCGGCCGGCAAGGTCAAGGGCCGGCCTCTGGTCGGCGTGCTCGACTCGATCGGCATTCGAAAGGACGCCCAGGCGGTCGGGCTCCTGGCCAAGCTGCTGGGCGACGCCGACGCCGAGGTGGCCGTCTCCGCCGCCATCTCGCTGGGGCGGATCGGCACGCTCGAGGCGGCGGCGGCGCTCGAGAAGGCGCTGGGCACCGCCCCGCCCGCCGTTCTCCCCGCCGTCTGCGATGGCGGGCTCCGGGCCGCCGAATCCCTGGTCGCCCAGGGGAAGTCGAAGGAGGCGATCGCCCTGTACGACCGGCTCCGAGCGGCCGGGATGCCCAAGGCGATCCGGACCGGCGCGATGCGCGGCGCCGTCTTGGCGCGCGGCCCCGCCGGCCACGCCCTCCTCGTCGAGGCCCTCGGGGGGAACGACCCGGACATTCTCGACGCGGGGATGCGGCTGATCTACGAGATCCCCGGGAAGGAGGCGACTCAGGCGATCGCCGGCGCGGTCAAGGGGCTTTCCCCCGAGCGCCAAGTCGCGATCCTCCTCGCCCTCGGCAACCGCGGCGATTCGGCCGCCCTGCCCGCCGTGCTCGGCTTGGTCAAGTCCGGCCCGGGGCCCGTCCGCGACGCGGCCGTTCGCATCCTGCCTCAGTTGGCCGACGCCTCGGCGGTCCCGATGCTCTTCGAGTTGTGCGACGACGCCGGCACGGCCAAGCTGGCCCGCGCCAGCCTCGCCGCCCTCCCCGGCGCCGATATCGACGCGGCGATCGTCGCGCAGATGAAGCCGGACGGGAAATACCGCCTCTTGGCCATGGAGCTGGCCGGGGAGCGGCGCGCGGCCGCCGCCCTGCCGGCGGTTCTCAAGGCGGTGGACGACGCCCAGGATCCGATCCGTCTGGCGGCCGTCCGGGCGCTCGAGTTCCTGGCGGGCCCGGAACAGCGGCCGGTGCTGGCCCGGATTCTCGGCCGCGCGAAGGACCCGGCGGAGCGCCTCCCGGCCCTCCGCGGCCTCGTCCGGCTTTCCGGCAGCGCGAACCTGCCGGTGGAGAAGCAGTTGGCGTTCTGCCAGGAGGCGATGGGCTTGGCGCGGGGGGCCGACGAGAAGAAGGTGGTTCTCGCCGGCGCGGCCGGCGTCGCCCACCCGGAGGCCCTGGCGCTGGCCGAGGGATGCCTCGGCGACGCGGCGCTGAAGGGCGATGCGGAGCAGGCGATGTTCCGGATCGCCATGGCCCTCTCGGGCTCCCGGGCCGAGACGGCCCGGACCGTGATCGAGAAACTGGCCGCCTCCGCGACGGACGACAATGTCAAAAAACAGGCCCAGCGCGCGCTCCGGCAGCTCGAGCAGGCCGAGGAGTTCGTCACGGTCTGGCAGGTCTCCGGGCCCTACCACCAGCCGGGCAAGAGCAACCAGGATCTCTTCGGGACGGTCCTGGCGCCGGAAAAGCCCGGCGACACGAGCGCCAAATGGCGGACGCTGCCCGCCGGCACCGACTCCTCGCGTCCCATGATCCTCGACCTGCTCCGCGCCTGCGGCGGCGAGCAGCAGGTTGCCTACGTCCGGACGTGGGTCCGCAGCGAGAAAGAGCAGCCGGCGAAGCTGCTCTTCGGCACGGACGACGGGGTCAAGGTCTGGCTCAACGACAAGGAGGTCTTCGCCAACCCCGCGGGCGGGGCGGCGACGCCCGACAAGTACAAGACCGACATCACGCTCAAGAGCGGCTGGAACGCCCTGCTGCTGAAGGTGACGCAGGACACGGGGCCTTGGGAGTTCTGCCTGCGCATCACCACCCCCGACGAGAAGCGGCTGAGGGGGCTCCAGTTCAGCGCGACGCCCCCGGCCAAATGACCGGCCGCGCGGCGCGGGGCGGGCACGAACGACGACGACGGGCGCGGCGGAGGCCGCGCCCGTTTCCGTTTCCGGCGTTCCGATATTGCCGTCCACCTGCATTTCTTGTATCGTGCCGCACATTCGGCCCGGCGCGGCGTCGGGCGACTCGTTCGGGGGACGGCTCATGCGCCAAGTCATCATCATCGGGGGCGGCCCGTCGGGTCTTACCGCCGCACTCTACGCCGCCCGGGCCACGCTCCGGCCGCTCGTCGTCGAGGGCGACGGCGACAAGCACGCCGAGGTCGCCGGCCGGCCCGTCGACCTCACCCCGGGCGGGCAGCTGATGACCACGACGCTCGTCGAGAACTTCCCCGGCTTCCCCGACGGCGTCGACGGCCCCGACCTGATGGACCGGTTGCGCCGGCAGGCGGAGAAGTTCGGGGCGGAGATCGCCACCGACCGCGTCACCGCGGTCGACTTCGCGCGGCGCCCGTTCCGGGTGACCGTCGGGGGGCGGGTGGAGGAGGCCCGGGCCGTCCTGCTCAGCACGGGCGCTACGCCGCGCCCCCTCGGCGTCCCGGGCGAGGCCGAGCTGGGTGCGCACGGCGTCTCCTACTGCGCCACCTGCGACGGCGCCTTCTTCCGCGGCCAGGAGATCGCCGTGGTGGGGGGCGGGGACTCGGCCCTCGAGGAGGCCACCTTCCTGACCCGCTTCGGATCGAAGGTCTACGTCATCCACCGCCGCGACGCCTTCCGCGCCTCCAAGGTCATGGCCGATCGGGCCCGCGCCAATCCGAAGATCGAGCTCGTCCTCGACTCCGTCGTGACGCGTCTGCTCGGGGTCGAGCAGCGGCGGCTCGCCGGCGTCGAAGTCGAGAACGTCCGGACGAAGGCGAGGCGGACGCTGGGGGTTGGCGGGCTTTTCATCGCCATCGGCCACGAGCCGAACACCGCCCTCTTCCGCGGCCAAGTCGAGTTGGACGCCCAAGGCTACATCCTCTGGAAGACGAACACGATGACCAGCGTCGAGGGCGTCTTCGCCTGCGGCGACTGCGTCGACCACCGGTACCGGCAGGCCGTCACCGCCAGCGCCATGGGCTGCATGGCCGCGATCGACGTCGAGCGCTGGCTGGAGGCGCAGGGGGGCTGAGATGCGCGTTTTCGTGACCGGGCTAGGCCCCGTTTGCTCGCTCGGCCGGGACGCCCGCACGGTCTGGGAGGGCCTGTTGCAGGGGCGGACGGGCGTCGCCCGGGTGGGGCGGCTCGCTTCGGCGCCGGTCCCCTTCGGCGCGGAGGTTCGGGATTTCCCTCCGCCGGGGCTGTTCGAGGCGTCCGAGGAAGGGTACGACCTGGCGATGAAGTTCGCGGTCGTTGCCGCCCACGGGGCGCTGGCGGATGCGAATCTCCTGGGGCCCGGCGGCGCGAAGTACCTCGCCCCGGCCGGGTCGTCCGCCGAGCGCGCCGCCGTCCTCGTCGGCACCTCGCGGGGCGCGACGGCCCTGCTCGAAGCGTCCGTCCTGGAGCATCGCGACCGGGGACCGCGGATGGTGGGCCGCCGGGTTTCCCCCCTGACCACCCCCGGCAACCTCAGCGGGGCGGTTTCCCGGCATTTCGCCCTGCGCGGACCCGCCTTCACGCTTTCCGCCGCCTGCGCCTCCGCCGCCCAGGCGATCGGTCTCGGCCTCGACCTGATCCGTGCCGGGCGCGCCGATGTCGTGCTGGCGGGCGGCACGGAGGCGCCCCTGACTCCCTTCGTCATCGCCATGTTCGCCTCGACGGGGATTCTTTCCCGGCGGTCCGACGAGCCGGAGCGGGCCGCGCGGCCCTTCGACCGGGACCGGGACGGGATCGTGCTCGGCGAGGGGGCGGCGATGGTCGTCTTGGAGTCGGAGTCTTTCGCCCGCGCCCGCGGCGCGCGCCTTTATTGCGAGCTCCGCGGCTGGGGCGCCTCGAGCGACGCGCACAGCCTGACGGGCCTGCCGCCGGACGGCGAGGGGCTCGCCCGCGCCATCCGCGCCGCGCTGGAGGATGCCGGGACTCCCCCCGGCGCGGTCGACTACGTCCACGCGCATGGCACGGGGACGCGGAGCGGGGACATCGCGGAGACCGTCGCGTTGAAGACCGCGCTCGGCCCGCGCGCCCGCGCCATTCCCGTCAGCTCCACGAAGTCCATGACCGGGCATCTTATCGGCGCGGCGGGGGGGCTCGGCGCCCTGGTCTGCGCGTTGGCCGTCGCCGAGGGGAGGGTTCCGCCGACCCTCAATCTCGAGACGCCCGACCCGGCCTGCGATCTCGACTATGTGCCGCGCGAGGCCCGCCGGCACCCCGTGCGCGTCGCCCTGCTCGACGCCATGGGCTTCGGTGGAAACAACGCGGCGCTGGTCTTCGGCTCGGTCTGATGGAGGGGGGCGCCGCAGGTCGCGTCACTCGTTTCGGAATGCGTCCATGAGCTCGTTGCCGCCGATCCCTCCCCCCCCCGAGACGCCCGACCCGTCCGCCGGCGGGGTGTTGGTGCCTGGATTCCCGGCCTGCGCGCCCGACCTCGGCCGCATCCAGGAGGCGATGCGTCTGGCGCTGGCGCCGATCCCCCTTCCGGCCCTCCGGCAGGCGTGGCGGCACGAAGGGGTCCGGTGGGGATGGGACTTTCTCAAGGCCTGGGTTCGCGGGCTGCGCCGCGCCGATCTCGACCTGCACGGCGGCCACCTCGCCGTCCGGTTCTGCACCGCCGAGCCGGGCGGCGGGTACGACTATGCCTTTACCGTGCGCCTTGCCCGAAGGCCGGGGGGTGGTTAAGAGCCGGCCCCCCGCTGCGCCCGGTCCGCTCGGCTCTCGGGATCCCTTCCAGCCGGTGCCCCGTGGAACTTCGCGCCTTCGTGGTCGGACCCTTCCAGACCAACGGGTTTCTCGTCGCCTGTCCGGCGACTCGGGAGGCGGTTCTCGTCGATCCCGGCGGCGACGCCGAGGCGCTGGCCGGGGCGATCCGGAAGGCCGGCGTGACCCTCAGGGCCCTCTGGGCCACCCACGCCCACATCGACCACGTCGGCGCCGCCGCGACCCTTCAAGAGGCGTTTGGCGTCCCCTTCCTGCTTCATCGCGACGACCTCTTCTGGATCGAGCGGCTCGAGTCGCAGGCGGCCTATTTCGGCCTTCCGGCGCCGCGCCGGCCGAAACCGGACGGGTTCATCGCGGACGGCGAGCACCTGAAGGTCGGCCGGATCGCGCTTACGGCCCTGCATGTCCCCGGCCACGCCCCCGGCCACCTCGCCTTCCACGCGCCGGCGGAAAAGGCCCTCTTATGCGGCGATGTCCTTTTCGCCGGAGGGGTCGGCCGGACGGACTTCCCCGGCTGCAGCTCCCGCGCCCTCCTCGATTCCATCCGGCGAAAGCTCTTCCCGCTCGGAGACGATGTGGTCTGCCACCCGGGCCACGGGCCGGCGACGACGATCGGGGAGGAGCGGAGGACCAACCCGTTCGTGGGGGAAGCGGCGGAGTGATGAGGAGGCGTGGAGGGGAAGCGTGGGTTTTTCCCCGCCGCTCCGCACGCTTCACGCCTCACGCTCCGCGCCCGCTTCTCACCGCTCGAGCGCTGCGGGACCGCCCGGGCGCGCGTCGAACGGGACGAACGATGTGTCGACGTAGTACGGAAAGAGCCAGAGGTCGTTCGTCCACTCCCGCACGTCGTCGGGCTTCAACCCGCTGGCCTGGATCGTGGTGAGATAATACCTCTCCCCCGGGTGGCGCTTCTGGAAGAAGGCCGCCACGGCCGGGATCCGCACCGCGAGGTCCTTCAGGAACGGATCGGTGTCGGGTGCGGACCAGGCCTTTCCGCCGTTCGGCACACACGCCGGCGTGTCCCAGTCCCGGTACCGGAGCCGGAAGCCGCGGTGGACGTAGCCGTACTTCGAGAGCCGATCGTTGATCCAGGCCTTGTAGAAGACGTGGAGGTTGACGTCGAACGGCGCGGTCTGCAGGCCGGTCATCTTCATTGGGAAGAAAATGCCGTCGCGGCCGCCGGTCTTGAAGGTGAAGCGGACGGGATGGAGGTCGACCGGGCGGTCCTGGTCGAGCTCGGCGTCGCTCACCTTAAGGCATGCGAAGACATAGCCCTTCTTCCGATAGAAGCCGATCACGTCGCCCGCGTTCGCGGGCTTTCGGTACCGCTCCTTCTCGAGCCAAGCCTCAAGGCCCCCCTCGGCGTTCTCGCGCACGACGGCGATATCGTAGATGCCGACCACCTTCCGGACGAGGACCTCGACCGGCTCGTCGGCGGCGGGGGCGGCGGGGACGTGGCGATCGCCGCCGCTGAGGACGGAGACCTTCAGGCGGCCCGCGTAGAGGCGCTGCTCGACGTAGTCGTGCAGCTCCCGGAAGATCGCCGGGTCCTCCTTGGCCATCGCCGGCTCGGCAGGGAATGGGACGACCCAGCCGAAGGCTTTCGCGTCGCCCTGGACGCTGATCTTGAGGAGGAGGTCCTCGACGGCGCCGCCGGGCGTCTCCGAGCCATGGAAGACGATAACGGCTTCCTGGGCGCGCTCTTCGACGGAGCCGGCGTACAGGCCGGGTGGGGTGGCAACGGGGGCGACCATGCCGTCGGCGGCGGCGGGCCGGGGCGTGTGCAGGGCGGCTCCCATCGCGGCGAGTGCGGCGGCGGCGGATCGGCGCATAGCCTTTCTCCGAGTCGGGAGGCGGGTAAGGGATACCCATCTTGGACGCATTGAACCGGCGCCGGGTTCCTGTTTTCGGCCAATGAGCGCGAATGGTGAATGACAATGGCCTCGGCGGCAGGCCGTGTTGCGTGTTGGGCCGGCGGTTCGACGTGCAGGACGAATGGCGGACGACCGCCTGAACCCTGATGGATCGAGGGTCAGCCTCCCTTCTTGGGAACAGTGGCTTGGCCTGTGCCGATCCGCCGCGCCGTTCTCCCCCCGCCGACACCCCACCCCCATCAGGCGCGGGGCAGGCGCGGGGGGGGGACGGGACACACCCTCTCCCTATCTTCCGAGGCGCGCCGCTCGCGCCGGGAGCGCCCCACGACCCTGACCGACCGGTGTTTTGCCGCGCCCCGCGCCCCCCGGCGTAGCCCTTTCCCACTCCGCCGGGAGAGCGGAGCAACGGCAGAGGGTGTATAAGCAAATCGCGTGCCACAATTTCAAGTCATGCGCAAGTTGCCTGTCCGGAAGAGGTTAAGGCGAATCCGGCCCTCGGCGCTCCCGTCGTGCGGTGTTACTTTATGTAACATTGCCTCAACCCTGCGCCCCCTCTCTCTCCCCCCGCTTTGCACTTCCACCGGTTAACCGATCGCGGGCGGCACAGGCGTGCCGCCCCTCAGGCTTCAAATCCGACCTGCGGATCGCCTGATCCAGGCGCCAACCCGATGCGTCGGATTCTTTCATCGTCGCGTCCCGCATCTCCTGCTCTGGCGTCTGCTTCCGAGGATTCGTGGGGCATCGAAAAGTCCGGGGGAACTTGATGAGGGGGCGGCGCGGGTTGACGCGGTTCGCCGCCGGCCGATATACTGACGGCGTTCCCGCCGGTGCTCGCGGCCCCTCATGGTGCTGGGCTTCCGATGGACTGGCTTTGGGCACATCCCGGCGCGGCGTGCTCGGTGTTGGCTGCCGCCGCGGCCTTGGCGGCCGCACGGCTGGCCGCCCGCGGGAGCGGCGCCGGGGGGCGCGCGATCGGGCTGCGGCTGCGCGGGCTGGCGGCCGCCGAGGACGGCGCCGCGGCGGTGGAGTTCGCCTTGGCATCGCCGGTCCTCTTGGCGCTGGTTCTGGTGGCGGTCCAACTGGGGCTCGTGGCGGCGTCCCGGCGGGCCGTGGAGGGGGCCGCGTTCGCGGCGGCGCGGAGCGCCGTCGTCTGGGTTCCCGCCGATGCCGGCGAGGGGGCAAATCGTCTCCTGCTGGCGGGGCCCTCCGCGAAGCGCGAGCGTATCGAGCGGGCCGCAGCGCTCGCCCTCCTCCCCGCGGTGCCTCCGGAGGCGGACGGGGGGTCGGGCGACCTCGCCGTGGCGGCCCCGTTGCGGGATCTCGCGCGCGAGACCGGCCTCGGCGACCCGGACGGGCTGGTCTTCCGCTATGCCGCGGCTCGCGCCCGGCTCCGTCTCGCGGTGCAGGTTGCCGGCGACCCGTCCCGGGATTCCGTCCTTGTCGCGGGGCCGGCCGACCCGCTGACCGTCACCGTGACGTACGCCTGTCCGCTTTTCGTCCCCTTGGCGGCACGGTTCCTGGGCGTGCGGGACTCGCGCACCGGCGGGTTCCAGGCGGACCTGTCGGCCCAGTGCACGATGCGGAACGAAGGAACCCCGGAGCGCGAGCTGGTCGTCGGGGACTAGGGGGCTTGGTCAGGGGCGACGTGCGATGGGCGTGGAGCGCAACGTGCGGGGCGAGGAGCATCCATGGATGCGGCGCGTCGGCTCAACGGGGTCCGGACCGGGCGCCTTCGGCGGACCCGCGGGCAGATCCTAGCGGTCGCGATTCTGCTCTTTCTTCCGCTTTCGGCGCTGCTGCTGGCGGTGGCGCGGTCGGGGCCGGCCGCGCGGGATCGGATCCAGTTGCAGACGGCGGCGGACGCGGCCGTGCTGGCGGCGGCGGGATGGTCGGCCCGGGCGTGCAACTTGCTGGCGCAGGCGCACGAGACGTCGGCGCAGCTTGCGGCGGGCATCGCGATCCTGCGGGCCGTCAAGCCGGCGCGGGCGCGCGCCGAGGCGATCTTGGACGCCCTGGCGGCCGCAGGGCAGGCCTCTCCCGAGTCCGTCGCCGCCGAGCGAAAGATCCTGGCGGCATGGGAGGACGGCTTGGCCGACCTGATCCCGCTCGCCGAGCCCGGGGCGCCGGGCGGACTCTGGGCCGCCGCCGAGACGGTCGAGTCCCTGCGAGTTTCCCTCCTGCAGTCCGTGCCGAGGCTGATCGTGGAGGACGCGGGGGCGATCGGCCGCGAGAACGGCGCGGCGGACCTGGCGGTCTGGCCTCCGCATCCGGTGCTGCCCGTGGAGGAGGCGCCGCTTTCCATTCTGCGCGAGAAGGCCGACGGGTGGCGGGAACGCGGGGCGAAGCGGCTGGCGGCCGGCTTGAAGGGGGCGCTGCTCTCCAACCCGCGCGCCCTGTACGAGGCGGAGACGGAGACAGCCCTGGCCTCGGCCCTGGCCGACGCGGCCTTTCCCGTCCATCCCGTGGTGTGGCGCGCGGACGCCCGTGAGTCGCTGGATCTCGTGGCCGTCGCCCTGGGGACGGGGACGGCCGCCGGCGCGGGAGTCGCCTTTGCGCAGGCTCGACCCGCAAACCCGGAGCGCGGAGACCTGATGACGGCGGGATGGGTGGCGCGACTGGTCCCGGCCGCCCGGGCGGGGCGCGCCTTGGAGGAGTTGTCGCTTCAGTCGCGGCGGGGACTGTCTCCCGTCGGGCTCCGCCTGGAGCCCGGGACGGTCGATGCGCTGACGTGCCACTGAGGGCGGGATGATGCGAGCCGAAGCCAACCCGGTTCCGGACGATTCCCCCGCCCCGGCCGGCGAATGTTTCCGGACCGGCCGCGCGCGGCGCACGGCCAGGGGCGCGGCGGGACTCGCGCTGACCGAGTTGCTGCTCGCGCTTCCCGCCTTGTGTCTCGTAATCCTGGCCGTGTCGCGCATCGGGCAATCGCAAGGGGTCCTGGTGCCGGCCCACCTCGCGGCGCGGTACGCGGCGTGGTCGGAGGCCGCCGCCGCGTCCGCCCCGCCCGCGGCGCCGGTCCCCTCGGCCCTCGCGGCGGACGCGGAGCGGGCCGCGCACGCTCCCCGGGGGGCGCACGTCGCGGTGGACACCCTGCCCTCTTCCGAAGGCGGCTGGGCGGCACGGCGGGCCGCCCCCGCTCATGCGGAAGTGATCGTCCCCGACTTGGCGATGGCCGGCTGGGCTCGGTCCTCGGCGCGAGTGCGGGAGGACGTGCGGGCGGGCGCTCGTCCCTTTCCGGCCGCGGAGGCGGCCTCGAGCGCGGTCGTGCCCGTCGGTCTTGGCAGGCCCCGACGCCCCGGTTGGATGCCGGAGCTGGGGGAAGGGGCGGGTCGTCTCTGGTCCCGCGCCTTTGCCGGGCCGTGACGTGAGCCCTGCGGGGCCGCGCCGCCCGTTCCTGCAAGGCCCGCTCTGCGAAAGTAGAGGATCCGGGATCGCCGCGCCGCGTTCGATCCGTTGCCGGAGCGTTCGCATGCCGACCGCCCCCGTCCTGTGCCGCCGGATCGCTGCGACCGCAGCCGCCGTCTTCGCCTTGGCCGCGCTGGCCTGGCTTTGGTCGGATGCCGGGCCGGGCGGCGTCACGTCCGTGCCCGTGTCGGTTCCCGCGTCCGGCGGGTCCGCTCCGGCCGTGCCGGCGGTGGCGGGGTGGACGCCGGTCCTCGCCGGCGCGGGGCTTGACGGCGGGCTCCGGATTTTCCATTCGGACGAGACCCCCGCGGCGGCGGCCGTTCGGGCGTCGCGCGCCTTTCGGTCGGCGGGTTGGGAAGTTCTGCCGTCGTCCGCCCCGGACGGGGTTGGCCGGTACGTGCAGGTCTTTCGCGCCGGGGGGGCAATCTGTTGGGTGATGGTGGAGCCGGATCCCCGGACGGGCCGGACGCGATGCGCGGTCTCGGGCCCGTGAGGATGTAACCGCAAGCCATCCTGCGGATCGGGAGAGGCATGCTTCAGTCGTTCAAGCGGACTTGGAAAGGCATGGGCATGGAGATCCTCATCCTGGTCGGCGTGCTGGCTGGCTGGATTCTTCTGAACGCGGTGATTCTTCCGCGTCTCGGCGTGCCGACGTGCATGTCGGGCGCCTGTGCGGCTCCGCCGCGTCGATCAAAGCCTCGAAATGACGCCGGGCCTGTCCCTTCGTCCCCCTCCCCGGCCGAGGATTCCCGCTCGCCTGTGTCGCCCGCCCCGTGAGGGGGTCGCATTATCTTGACTCGCCCGTCCTGGTCGGCTAGTCATTCCTTCGTTTGCGGAGGCGCGCGGCATGACGTGGATCGGGTCGGTCAACCGGGGCGGCTGGGCGGCTCGCATCGGCCGCGTCGTGTCGGTCGTGCTGGCGGCCGGCGGGGGGGGGTGTTTCTCGCTCCGCGAGCCGATGTCGTCGCCGCCCCCTCCGGCGCCCGGCCCGGCCGGGGCCGTGCCGGCGCGCGGCGTCCCGGATCTGCCCGCCGGTCCGCTGTCAGTGCGCGAGGCCGTGCGAGTCGCGCTGGAGCGGAACCCGGACGTGGCCTCCGCGCGGGCGCGCATCGAGACCGCGCGGGCGGCGCTGGACGGCTCGTATGCGCCTTTCTGGCCGCGGGTGTCCGCGGATGCCGCCTACCTTCGTGGAGACGCCCCCTCCGCCTACCTTTTCAAAACCATCGACGGTCGCGCGCTGAGGCCCGGCACGGACTTCAACGACCCCGGGCTGTTCGACAATCTTGAATACGGCCTGACGGCGCGATGGAATCTCTGGAACGGCGGGCGCGACCTCCTGGCCGCGTGGTCGGCGGAGGCGGCGGTGGCGCTGGCGCAGTCGGGGCGGGACGCGGTCGCCAACGCGCTTGTCGCCGGCGTGGTGTCCGCCTTCCTCGAGGCGCGGGCGGCGGAGGAACTGATCGCGGCGGACGACGCCAGCATCAAGGCGGTCGAGGCTCAGGTACAGGAGACGCGCGTCCGGGTCGAGGGGGGTGGCGCGCTCCGGTCCGACCTGCTCTCGCTCGAGGTGCGTTTGGCGGAGGCGCGGGAGCGGCGGATCCAGACGGACGTGGCGCGCCGGACGGCGCTGGCCACGCTCCGCCATTTGCTTGTTCTGCCTCCCGAGCTCCGCCTGGACTTGGCCGGCGGCGGCAGCGATCCGGGGGCGCTTCCCGTGACGCTCGCCGACGCGCTGAGCGAGGCTTGGCGCTTTCGGCCGGAGGTCGTCGCGGCGCGCAAGGCGGTCGAGCGGGGGCGGATCGAGCACGACGCCTCGAAGCGTGGCTATCTCCCGAGGCTCGATCTCGAGGGGCGCGTCTACTGGGACGACACGGACGCGGACTTCTCGGGGTTCGGCTGGGGCGACCGAAACTGGGTAGCCGGGTTGGCCCTGACGATGGATTTGTTCGACGGCGGGGCGCGGGAGGCGGGGATCCGCCGCGCGCAGGCCGCCGTCGCCGAGCTGGAGGAAGCCGAACGAAAGGTCCTCCAGGCCGTGGCCCTTGACGTCGAGACGGCCTACCTGCGGCTCGACGCCGCGCGGGCCCGGCACGAGGTGGCCGCGCGCGCCGTGGCGGCGGCCGACGAGACTTTCGACTTGGTGGAAAAGCAGTACCGGGGCGGCGCGGCGACGATCACGCGCTACCTGGAGGCGGAGGCGGCCCGGACCCAGGCGAGGACCTCGGCGATCCGGGCGCAACTGGACGTCGACCGCGCCCTCGTGGACGCGGCGCGGTCGATCGGCCGGTTCAGCGGCGAGAAGGGGGCGGGTAACTAAGGGGTGGGCATTGAGACGTCTTCCTGCTCGATGAGGCCCGAACCATGAGGCATGACGCGCTCGCGCCGATCGCCGGTTCCGGGGGTATCCGGAGGAACGCCGATCCGCCTCCGGCCGAGAGCGGCGGCGGCGCCCCTGTTTCGCGGGAGGCGACCCCGCCGGTCGCGCCGGGGCCGGAGCCGGCGCCGTCGTCCCCGCCGGCGGCTCCGGGCCGTTCGCCGCTGAAGCGGATGCTGGCCGCGGTCGCCTTCTTGGTCGTGATCGGGGCTGTGATCCTGTCCGCGGCGGGGGTGTTCGACACGGGGCGGGTGGAGCCGGGCCGGGCGGCGGAGCCGGAGGGCGCGGCGGCGCCCGCGCGCACCGTGCCGGCCGCGCGCGGCGCGGTGCCCCTTCATGAGGAGGCCATCGGCACCGTCCGCTCGCGTTCCCGGGTTGCCGTCGCGGCGCAGGTGGCGGGCCGGATCCTGTCGATCGCGGTGACGGCGGGATCGCCCGTGAAGGCGGGCGACCCGCTGGTGACGCTCGACGGCCGGGAGCTGGCCGCTCGTTTCGCGCAGGCGAAGGCGAACTACGAGCGCGTGAAGAAGTTTCACGCTCAGAAGGCCGCCACGGACGCGGAGATGGAGGCCGCGGAGGCCGATTTCCTCCAGGCGAAGGCCGCCGTCGGCTACACGACGATCGCCGCGCCCCTGGACGGCGTCGTGGCGGAGCGACAGGCGGAGCCGGGTGATCTGGCTTGGCCCGGTCGGACCCTGCTCGTGCTCCACGACCCGAAGGCCCTTCGTCTCGAGGCGCAGGTCCGGGAGCGTTTGATCGCCCGGATCTCCCGGGGGGCGAAGCTGTCGATCGACCTCCCCGCGGTTGAGCGGCGCGTCGAGGGAACGGTCGCCGAGGTGCTCCCCTCCGCCGACCCCCAGAGCCGCTCCTTCGAGGTCTGGGTCGACTTTGACCCGGTGGGGGGCGTCTACCCCGGCATGTTCGGCCGCCTGCGGATCCCGACGGGGGAACGCGAGGTGGTCCGGGTTCCATCGGCCGCCGTCCTTCGCATCGGCCAGTTGGAGATGGTCGTCGTCCGGGTATCCCCCGGCGCTCGATGGGAGCGGCGGTTGGTAACCACGGGCAGCCGGTTCGAGGACGGGACGGTGGAGATTTTGTCGGGGTTGCGGGGGGGGGAGACGGTGGGGGTGAACGAATGACGGCGCCGAAGCGCGCCGGGACCCGCGAATGAGCGGGGGGTGCGGGGGCGGGAGCGGTTGCGAGCACGCGTCAGAGCCCAACGGCGGAAAGGCGGCCATGGCGTACGGAACCTCGGGCCACGAAGGGCTGATCCAGAGGATCGTGCGGGCGTTCGTAACGGGGCCGCTCTCCCCGGTGCTGTTGATCGTGGCGGCGGTGATGGGGGCGGCGGCGGTCCTGCTCACGCCGCGGGAGGAGGAGCCCCAGATCGTCGTCCCGATGGCCGACGTGTACGTCTCCTTCCCGGGGGCGAGCGCGGAGGAGGTCGAGGCGCTGGTCGCCACGCCCCTGGAGAAGCTCCTCTGGCAGGTGGACGGGGTGGAGCACGTCTACTCCGTCTCGCGACGCGAGGGGGCGATGGTGACGGTGCGGTTCTTCGTCGGGGAGGACCGCGAGCGGGCGCTGGTGCGGCTTCAGAGCAAGATCGAGGCACACCGGGACCAGGCGCCGCCGGGCGTGGCGGGGTGGGTGGTGAAGCCCGTGGAGATCGACGACGTCCCGATCGTCTCGCTGACCCTTTGGTCGGCGACGGCGGACGAGGGGCGCCTGCGGCGCGCGGCGGAGGAGCTGGCCGCGCGGCTGGACGCGGTGGCGGATCTGTCGCGAACGGAGATCATCGGGGGGCAGCGGCGGGAGGTTCGGGTCGAGCTGGATCCGGAGGCGCTGGCGGCGCACGGGCTCTCGCCGCTGGAGGTGGGAGGGGCGCTCCGGGCGGCGGACGCGGCGTTGGCGGCGGGCGCCTTCGACCGGGCGGATCGGCGCGTGGCCGTCGCTGCGGGGCCGTTCGTCGGCGGGCGGCGCGACGTGGAGACCCTGGTCGTCGGCGCCCACGGCGGGCGGCCGGTCTACCTGCGCGACGTGGCGCGCGTGGTGGACGGCCCGGCGGAGCCGGAGGCGGTCGTCCGCCTCACGTTCGGGCCCGCCGGCGCGCCCCCGGGGGCGAAGGCGGGCGACGCCTTCCCGGCGGTGACGCTCGCGCTGGCCAAGAAGAAGGGGACCAACGCGGTCGCGGTTGCCGAGGAGGTCCTGGCGCGCGCGGACCGGCTTGCCCGGGAGGTGCTTCCCTCCGATATCCGCCTGCTCGTCACGCGCAACTACGGGGAGACGGCGGACGAGAAGGTCAACGAGCTGCTGCATGAGCTCGTCATGGCGATCCTGACCGTCATCGCCTTGATCGCCTTCTCGCTCGGGTGGCGGGAAGGGCTGATCGTGGCGGCGGCCGTGCCGATCACGTTTGCGCTCACCCTGGCGCTCAACCTCCTGGCCGGCTACACGATCAACCGGGTGACGCTCTTCGCTCTCGTCCTCTCCCTGGGTCTGGTCGTCGACGACCCGATCGTGGACGTCGAGAACATCCACCGGCACTTCGCGCGGAAGCGGCGGCCGGTGTTGGACGCGGTGCTGGAGGCGGTCAACGAGGTCCGCCCGCCGGTGATCGTGGCGACGCTGGCGGTCATGCTCTCCTTCTTTCCCCTCTTCTTCATCACCGGCATGATGGGGCCGTACATGCGCCCGATGGCGCTGAACGTCCCCATCGCGATGGCGATGAGCCTCCTGGTGGCCTTCACCGTCACGCCGTGGATGTCCTACTACATGCTCCGGTCGCAGTACGGGAAGGCGGAGCGGCACGACGAAGCGCACCCGGGGCTTCTGGGGCAGGCGTACCGGCGGCTCGTCGTGGGGCTCCTGGATCGGCCGGGGGCGCGAGCCCTCTTGTTCGCGGCCCTCGCCGCCCTGATGGGGCTGGCCGGCCTCCTGGCGGTCACCGGCGCCGTTCCCCTCAAAATGCTGCCTTACGACAACAAGAGCGAGTTCCAGGTCGTGATCGACCTCCCGGAAGGGTCGACGCTGGAGGCGACGGACGCCGCCGTGCGCGACGTCGAGCGGTTCCTGGCGACCGTTCCGGAGGTGACGGACGTCGAGGCGTACGTCGGGACGGCGAGCCCGATCGACTTCAACGGCCTGGTGCGGCACTACAACATCCGCCGGGCCCCCCACTTGGCCGACCTCCGCGTGAATCTCGTCCCGAAGGGCGAGCGGGTTCACCAGAGCCACACGCTGCTGTTGCGGCTGCGCAAGGACCTGCAGGCGGTCGTGGCACGGCACGGGGCGGCGCTCAAGCTGGTCGAGGTGCCGCCGGGTCCGCCCGTTCTTTCCACCCTGGTGGCCGAGGTCCACGGCCCGCCGGGGCGGGCGTACGGGGAGCTGATCGCCGCCGGGCGCGAGGTGGCGAGACGGCTCGCCGAGGAGGCGGGGGTCGTGGACGTGGACGACATGGCCGAGGCGGCGCACGGGCGGCTGGACTTCATCCTTGACAAGGAGAAGGCGGCGCTGCACGGCGTCTCCACCGCCGAGGTCGTGCAGACGCTGCGGCTGGCGCTCTCGGGCGCGGAGCCGGCGACCGTCCACGAGCCGGGGGAACGGACGCCGCTCCGCCTGCGGGTGGTCCTCGACCGGGCGCGCCGGAGCGGGACGGAGGAGCTGGCGCGGCTGCGCGTGAAGGGGGCCGGGGGGGCGCTCGTCCCCCTCGGCGAGTTGGGCCGCTTCGAGTCGCGGGAGGAGGACCAGCCCATTTTCCACAAGGACCTCGAACGAGTCGTTTTCGTCCTCGGCGAGGTCGCCGGGCGCCCCCCGGCCGAGGCCGTCCTGTCGATGCAGCGGCGCTTGGCCGCGGAGCCCCTCCCCGGCGGGATCCGGGCGGAATGGGCGGGCGAGGGGGAGTGGAAGGTGACGATCGACGTCTTTCGGGACCTGGGCCTCGCCTTCCTCGGGGCGCTGGTCGCCATCTACGTGCTGCTGGTCGTGGAGACCCACTCGTTCATCATGCCCCTCATTGTCATGCTGGCCATCCCGCTCGGGGCGATCGGGATCCTGCCCGGCTTTTGGCTGCTGAACGCGGTCGCCGGACGGACGGTGGGGGGCTACGCGGACCCCGTCTACTTCACGGCCACGGGGATGATCGGCATGATTGCATTGGCCGGTATCGTGGTGCGCAACTCCATCATTCTGATCGACTTCATCCGGTCCCGGGCGGGCGAGGGGATGGCGCTGCGGGAGGCGATCGTGGAGAGCGGACTGAAACGGATGCGGCCGATCGCGCTCACCGCCGGGGCCGCCATGCTCGGGGCTTGGCCGATCACGCTCGACCCCATCTTCTCGGGGCTGGCCTGGAGCCTCATCTTCGGCCTCATCGCCTCGACCGTCTTCTCCCTGGTTGTCGTCCCGGTCGTTTACTATCTCGTGGCGCGGCGGACGTGACGGGCGAGCGCGGCGGCGGAGCGGACCCGGGATCCAGGCGGGGGGCGGCCATGCTCATCACGGTCGACTCGGACAAGCCGTTGGACCGGCTCTGCGAAGACCTGCCGCGCGCCTGCGCCGACCATCGGTTCGGCGTCATGGCCGTCCATGACCTGAAGGCGAAGATGCGGGAGAAGGGGGTGGACTACGCGGGGGAGTGCCGGGTCTTCGAGGTCTGCAACCCGGAGGCGGCCCGTCAGGTGCTGGAGGCGGAGCCGCTGGTAGCCGCGGCGCTGCCCTGCCGGATCGCCGTCTTCCCGTCCGGAACGGGGGGGACGCGGCTGGCCACGATCCGGCCGACCGCGCTGACGGCGCTCTTCAGCGCGCGCGGCCTTCAGCCGGTGGCCGCCGGGATCGAGAAGGCCCTCGAAGCGATCCTGTCCGACGCGGCGCACGGAGGCGGGGTCAGTGCCGGGCCAGATGGATCAGCTCGAGGACGATGAGCAGGGCCCAGCCGAGCTGCAGGAAGAAAAAGACGATGATCTGGGCCCATTCCGCGCGGTGCTTGGCCGACAACGAGAAGTTGTCCAGCACGACCGTGTAGACGTCCTCGAGGGCCTCCAGCTTGTTCTGGATGGCCCGGCGCCACGCCTCGAGCTTGAACTTCGCCGCGACGAGGTCGAAGAAGCGGGCGGAATACCAGTCGCCGATGAGCCGCACGTCCCGCTCGAGCTGCTGCTGCTCGGCGATGGACTGCATGCGGATTCGGGCGACGGCCATGAGGTCCCGGGCCATCGCCTTGCTGTCCCGCGCCAGCTTGGCGGGGGAGGTTGTCTCGACGAGCTCGGTCAGCTGGCGGAGGCGCGCGTCCAGCTGACGATCGAGGAGGCGGGTTCGGAGCAGCTGGAGATTGGCCAGGGTCAACAGCTCGATCTCCTCGGCGACGTCGCCCGCCGGATCGAAGAGGAAGGCCCCGTCCCAGTCGATGAGGGCCATGTCGTTCTCGCCGTACTTGATCTGCGTCGTCAGCGTGTGCGCGATCTCCTCGGCGTCGAGCGCCTGGCGGTCGGACTTGAGCAGCGAGGCGATGAGGGGCGCGTGCGCGAGGTATTGCTCGGGATCGCCCGCGTAGCCGCTGACGACGAAGACGGTGTATTCCTCGCTCAGCTCTTTCGTGCCGCCCCGGCCGGCGAGTCGGGCGTGAGCGAGATCGAGGATCCGGTCCTCCAGGTCGAAGATGTCCCGGGTGAACAGGTCGTCCACCTCGACGGTCGCTTGGACGAGGAGGATGTCGGGGGGGAATCCGCGCAGCTCGACGGCGACGGGGCGGCCGTCCACCTCGGCGGTCTCCTGTCCGATTCGGATCTGGCGCGGAACGGCCGAGACGGCATAAGCCGGAGCGGCGGCGGCCGGGACCGGGGGCGAGGCGGGGCCCGGCGGAAGTTGCGGCACCTCGCCGAGGACGAGCATCACGATTCGCTTCCGTTCGGCCATTTCCATATTATAATGGCCTTCGCTTCCTCCCGGTAGCAATTACGGCGGGAGGTCCGGGGGCCCGCGGCATGGTGATGGCCGTCGACGTGGATCTGGACCTGGTGCGCCGCGCCCGTGCCGGCGAGTTCGAGGCCTTCGACCGGCTCGTCGCGCGCCACGAGCGGCGCGTCTACAACCTGGCCCGGCGCATCCTTCGCCGGCCCGAGGACGCCGAGGACGTCGTCCAGGAGACCTTCCTCAGCGCGATGCAGCACCTCGCGGGATTCCGGGAGGAGGCGGCCTTTCCGACGTGGCTGTTGCGCATCGCGACGAATCACGCGCTGAAGATCCTCCGGAAGCGCCGGGGGCTCCGGACGGTCCCCTTCGAGGAGTCCCGCGGGCGCGACGAGTCGGCCGGCGGGCCGATCCCCCCTCCCGCCTACATCGCTTCCTGGCGCGAGGACGCCGAGCGCGTGGCCGACCGGCCGGAGATCCGTCGGCTCCTCGACCGCGCGCTCGCCGAGCTCGACCCGAAACACCGCGCGATCTTTCTCCTGCGGGACGTCGAGGGGCTCTCCACGGAGGACGCGGCCCGGGCGCTCGGCATCACGGTGGCCAATGCCAAGGTCCGCCTGCTTCGCGCGCGCCTGAAGCTTCGGGAGCGCCTGACGCGCAGCCTCGGCGACCCGTCGACGCGGGTCGAAGGGCATGCGCACGACCACGACCACGATCACGGCCACGGTCCGTCGTCCGGGGCGTCCCGTGATGCGGCGCGGGTCCCCGGCCCGCGGGCACCGGGGCGCCCGATTCGGAGGCGATTCCACCCATGAAGCGCAAGCCCTCCGTCTACCGTCCGCCTGCCGCGAAGGCGGTCCGCCGGTTCTCCCTCTCGGGAACGCCGGAGATGAAGTGCCAGAAGATGCTCCGGGCGATCAACGACTACGTGGACGGCGTGCTGGACCCCGCGATCTGCGAAGGATTCGAATCGCACCTGGCCGGCTGCAACCCCTGCCAGATTGTCGTCGACAACGTCCGTCAAACGATCACCCTTTACAAGGCCGGCAAACCGTATCCCATGCCCGTCGGGTGCAGTCGGCGTCTTCACCGGTTGATCCGGGAACGATGGAAGGCGAAGCCCGAGTAGCACCGCGTTTTCCCCTGCCTTCCCGCGGGCTTCCCCGGCCGGTGCTTCCCGTGTAACCTTGCTCCCCCCCGCGGATCGATTCCTGCAGCGCGTGGGAATTTTTGGGGAGCCATTTATGAAGACAACCGGCGCGGTGGAACACGTGACGGAATCGTCGTTCGAGACCGACGTGCTGGATTCCGATCTCCCGGTGCTGGTCGATCTCTTCGCGTCCTGGTGCGGCCCCTGTCGCATGCTGTCCCCCGTGCTGGAGAAGCTGGCGGAGGAGTACCGGGGCCGCGTGAAGATCGTGAAGGTGGACGTTGACGAGGAGCCGGGCTTGGCCGGCCGGTTCGGCGTGACGGGCGTGCCGACCCTGCTCTTCTTCAAGGACGGCCGCGTGGTCGACCAGGTGGTCGGCTTCGCGCCGCCGGCGGCGCTGGCGGCGCGGCTGGACGCGCTGGCGCATTCAACCGGCAGGGGGTGAGGCCCGTGCGGCGGGTCTCCGCGAGGGCCAAAGGGTCCGCCGGGGATGCGGACGCCTCGAGCCCAAAAAAGAAAGGATCGGGACCATGACCATCGAGCAGGCCCTCCGACTCATCGCCGGCGCCTTCATCCTGGCCACCGTGGCGTTGTCGGTTTGGCACAGCCCGTGGTGGCTGGCGTTCACCGCGTTCGTCGGGCTCAACCTTTTCCAGTCCGGCCTCAGCAACTGGTGTCCGATGGTCTGGTTCCTCGGCAAGCTGGGACTGAGGCGGTGCGGGATGCCGTAGGGCCGCCGGGTCGCCCCGGTCGGTCGCCGGCTCCCGCTTCCGTCAATTCCCTCACCCCGTCCGTCCGCAACCGCCCTGCCTTCCCGCGCGTCCCCGGCCTGAAGCTATTCCATCTTCCCTCCGTTCGTGGTATGGTTGGACGTCCATAGCGAGAGGTGCCGCATGGCGATGGCGAGGAGCCGGGCGCTGCTGGCCGTGGCGGTCCTGTGCGGCCTGGCGGCGGTGGTCCTGTTGAACGTCTACCTGCAGACGCGGGAGCGGGCGCTGGGAACGACGGCGGACCTGATGCAGGCGGTGCGGGACCTGCCGGCGGGGACGACGGTTGCGTCGGCGGACTTCAAGCCGGTGGCCTTCCCGGAGCTGTACCTTGACGCGTTCCGCGATCCGAAGACGAGGGAGGGGTCGCTGGTGATTCGGAAGGAGGACTTCGACCACGTCTTGCAGCGGCCGCTGCGGCGGGACGTGGGCGCGGGGGAGTTCCTGTTGCTCTCGCATTTCGAGCCGCCTTTGGGCCCGGCGCTGAACGCGGTGATCCCGAAAGGGAAGGTGGCGGTGACGGTGCCGCTGGACCGTGCGACGCGGTCGTCGGAGCTGATCGCCCCCGGCCTGCAGGTGGACGTCTACGCGGTTACGGAGGCGCGGGGATCGGCGGGCGGGATGTCGACGGAGCTGCTGCTCGAGGACGTGACGGTGCTGGCGGTGGGAAGCCGCGTGCTGCTCGGCGGCCAGGTGTACGGGGGGCGCGAGCGGTCGGACGCGGGGACGGTCACGCTGGCGGTGACGCCGGGCCAGGTGCCGAAGCTGGCGCCGGCGGCGGTGGGGCGGGCGTCGATTCTTCTGGCGCTGCGCCCGCCGGAGTCGCCGGAGTAGTCGGGTTGCGGGGGCCCCGGTCGCTTCAGGATCCGTTGCCCATCCCGCAGTCCCGCCGGGCGGACCCTGAAATGATCGGCAAGATTGGGCGTTACGAGCTGGAGTCGATCCGGGGCGTGGGCGGCATGGGCGCCGTCTACAAGGCGTTCGATCCCCAGCTCAACCGCACCGTGGCGATCAAGGAGGTCATCAGCGACCTCCTGCGGGACCCCCGTGCCGTCCGTCGCTTCGAGGAGGAGGCCCGCCTTCTCGCCCAAATCGCGGACCCGCGGGTCGTCACCCTCTATGACTTTTTCCAGGAGGGCGGCAAGACGTACATGGTGATGGAGTACGTCGAGGGGGAGCCGCTCAGCGCGCACGTCCAAGCGCCCCGGCTCGGCCCGGTCGAGCTCCATGCCATCCTGCTGGAGATCGCCTACGGCCTTCGGGCCGTCCACCGTCTCGGGGTCGTCCACCGCGACATCAAGCCGAGCAACGTGCTGTTGACGGCGGACCGGAAGGTGAAGATCGCGGACTTCGGGATCGCGACGCTCCCGGCGCGGGATCCGACGATGCCGGAGGGGACGGCGAAGTACATCGCCCCGGAGGCGCTGGCCGGGGAGGCGATCGACGGCCGGGCGGACCTCTACGCGCTCGGCGTGCTCGGCTACGAGCTCTTTCTCGGCGACGCGCGCTTCAACGCCCTCTTTCCCGACGTGGTGGGGGAGCCGGGGAACGCGGACCTGCGGTGGAAGGCGTGGCATCTCGACCGGAGCCGCCGCCTCAAGCCGCTGAACGAGTACGGGGTGCCGGTCTCGCCGTGGCTGGGCGCGGTGCTGGCCAAGGCGGTGGAGAAGGACCCGGCCGCGCGCTACCCGACGATCGACGCGCTCATCAAGGATCTCGAGGTGGCGCGGGAGGGGCTGGCCCCGACGCGGCGGTTCGTCACGGGGCCGGTGCCGGTTGCCGAGCCCCCGAAGGCGTCCGCCGCGCCCCGAACGCCTCCGCGCCCCTGGACGATCGCGGCCGTCGTGCTCGCCCTGGTCTCGGGCGTCGTTGTCATCCCCCTGCTCTTTCACCGCCCACAGGCCGGCGGGGCGGCGGCGGGGCGGCTTCGGCTGGCGCGGGAGGCCGTCGAGGAGGCGCAGCGCCTGCTGGCGCGCGAGGAGTACGACCAGGCGCTGGACGCCGTGAACCGGGCGTTGCAGTTGAATCCCGACGACCGGTCGCCGTCGCGGCTGGCGGAGGAGATCGAGACGCGGCGCCAGGCGAAGCGGGCGGCGGCGGATCGGGCCGCGGAGGCCCGGCGCTGGCGGGAGGAGGCGAAGCGCCTGGAGGCGGCGGCGGATTGGGCGGGGGCGGCGGCGGCCTACGAGCGGGCGATCGCCCTGGAGCCCTCGGACGCGCTGCGAGCGGCCTTGGCCGCCGTGCGCGCCCGGCTCGATGTCCCCCGCCGCGGCCCCCCCGGCTCCCTCGTTCTCGCCACCCGTCCGCCCGGGGCGCGGGTCTTCATCGACGGCGAGGAGCGCGGCGCGACGCCCCTCCACGTCCCTGCCCTTTCCCCCGGGCGGCACGACGTTCGTCTTGTTCTCCGCTTCCACGAGGAGTCCGTCTTCGCGGTGGAGATCGGCCCGGGCGAGACCGTCCAGCGGGACGTCGCCCTGAACCCCTCGCAGGGCGGCATCCTCGTCGTCACCGATCCGCCGGGGGCCCGCCTCTTTCTCGACCATGAATGGCAGGAGGGGCTGTCGCCTGTCCGCCTCGGCGGCATCCCGGCGGGCCAGCACTTTCTCTGGGCGGAAAAGGGGCCGCTGGGGATCGACCAGGAGATCTTCGTGACGCGGGGAGAGACGACGACGGTGTCGTTGCGGCTGGAGCGCCGGCCGCGCCCGCAGCGGGTCGCCGCCCGGGAACGGGAGGCCTCCTACCAGGAGGCGCTGGACCAGGCGCAGGACTTGGCCGTCCAGAAGGAGTGGGGCGCGGCGGCGGAGCGGCTCGAGCAGGCCCTGGCCGTCCGCGACACGCCGGAGGTCCGCCGGCGCTTGCTCCAGCTCCGGGCGGCCGCCGCGCTGGAGGCGGTGCGCTACCGCGAGTCGATCGGGGACTTCGCCGGCGCCCTCGAGGCCTGCGCGGGCGCGGGCGCAGCCGCGGACGATCCCGAGATCCGGCGGGCGGAAGCGCGCCTTCGCCACAAGCGCGACCACCTGCTCCTTGTTGCCGCCGGCCCCTTCCTTCTCGGGAGCGACGGCTCCGACGCCGAGAGCGACGAGCGGCCCGTCCGCGCCGTGCACCTCGACGGGTTCCTCATCGAGAAGACCGAGGTGACCAACGCCCGGTACGCCGAGTTCCTGCTGGCGATGCGGCGGAACGCCGACCACCGGCGATGCCATCCGGACGAGCCGAAAGGAAAGGACCACACGCCGGACGGCTGGGACACGCCGGCCTACCGGCAGGCCAGCCCGACCCCCGACCACCCCGTGGTGTACGTCGACTGGTTCGACGCGTACGCGTACGCGGCCTGGATGGAGATGCGTCTGCCGACGGAGGCGGAGTGGGAGAAGGCGGCCGCCCATGATCCCGGCACGGGGCGGAAGCGGATCTTCCCGTGGGGGAGCGACTGGGACCCGTTGCGATGCAACGGCGAGGCGGCCGCGGACGGGTTCGAGCGTCTGGCGCCGGTCGGGCGCTTTCCCGCGGGCGCTTCCCCGTGGGGCGCGCTTGACATGGCCGGCAACGTCTGGGAGTGGGTCGCCGACTGGTACGATCTCGCCTACCCGTCCTCGGACCCGGACGTCAGCCGGAATCCCCAGGGCGCCGCCAGCGGAACGATGCGCGTCGTGCGCGGCGGTTCCTGGATCGACAGCCGCGTTTCCCTTCGCGCCGCCAACCGCCACAAGCTCGGTCCGGCCGAGCGCGGGGACAAGGTCGGGTTCCGCTGCGTGCAGGACATCCGGCGGTGAGCCCGGGGCGAAGGGCCAAGAAGGCAGGTGCGAGCATGGACCGTCTTCTCGTGACCGACCACGCCGACGGCTCGCAGCAGGCGGTGCCGCTGGTGAAGGACCGGCTGACGATCGGGCGGGCGCCGGGGTGCGATGTCGTGCTGCCCAGCGCCTTTATCTCGAAGGAGCAGGCGGTCCTCGAGCGCGAGGGGGGCCGCTGGATCCTCCGGAACACCGGGATGAACCCCATGCGGGTCGCCGAGCGGGACGCCCCCGGCGGCCGCGTCGAGCTCGCGCCCGGCGTCGAGGCGCGAATCGGCACCTACGGGTTCGCGATCGGGACCGCGACCGCCGGGGAGGCTGTGGCGGAGGCGTCCCCCGCCCAGGCCCTCGTCGCCTTCATGCGCGCCGTCCATGACGCCTTGCTGCGCCGGCTCGATCTTCGCAGTCTGGTCGATGGTCGCGGACCGGGCGGGGCGGCGGGGGCGTCGGTTGACGCGGCCCGCGCTGCTGCGGTCGATGAGGCGCTGAAGGCCCTTCTGGAGGAGCGGCTGCCCGCCCTGCCCCGCGCGGTCAAGGAGCATGCCTTGGCCGAGTGCATCCGGCTGGCCGCCGTTGACGCCCTCCTCGGCCACACCGTCTCCAACCGGTCCCCCGCCCCCCCGCCGGCCGCCCCTTCCGCGGGGGCGCCCGCGGGCGTCGATCGGACGGCGGCCTGGTCGCCGGCCGACCAGCTGGCCGCCGACGCGGTCGACAACCTCTTCCGGGACCTGGGCGTCGCGCGAAAGCCGGAGACGCGGCGCGCCGACCTGCGGCGGGTGGACGCGGGGTTCGCGGAGGCCTTCGCCCGGATCCGGTTTCGCATCCCGGCGGCGATCGTGGACACGCTGGTCTCCCGCCACATCCGGCGCGGGCTGAAGAACCTTGTTTGCGGGCTCGGCCCCCTGCAGGATCTGGTCGACAACCCGACGGTGAGCGAGATCATGGTGGTGGGACGGGACCGGGTCTATGTCGAGAAGGACGGCGTGATCGAGTCGACGGGGCGGAGCTTTCTCTCGGACGAGATGGCGGTGGCGGTGATCGAGCGGATCGTGGCGCCGATCGGACGGCGCATCGACCGGTCGAGCCCGATCGTGGACGCGCGACTGCCGGACGGCTCGCGGGTGCATGCCGTGATCCCGCCGGTGGCGCTGAAGGGTCCGACGCTCACCATCCGCAAGTTCGCCCGCGTCCCCCTGACGGTCGACGACTTGGTGGCGAACGGAACGCTGACCGCGGAGGCGGCCGGCTTCCTGCAGCGGGCCGTGGCGGGGCGGCAGAACCTGCTGCTCTCCGGCGGGGCCAGCTCCGGCAAGACGACGCTGCTGAACGTGCTGTCCGGTTTCATTCCCCCCGGGGAGCGAATTCTGACGATCGAGGACGCCGCGGAGCTTCAACTGGCGCACGAGCATCTCGTGTCGCTCGAGACGCGCCCGCCGAGCCTGGAGGGCCGGGGCGAGATCTCGATGCGGGACCTGGTGAGGACCGCCCTCCGGATGCGACCCGACCGGATCATCGTCGGCGAGTGCCGCGGGGCGGAGGCCTTCGACATGCTCCAGGCGATGAACACGGGGCACGCCGGGTCGATGACGACGGCCCACGCCAACTCGGCCGCGGACGCGCTCCTGCGCCTGGAGATGATGGTGCTGATGGCCGCCGACCTGCCGGTCCGGGCGATCCGCCAACAAATCGCCGCCGCGATCCAGCTGGTCGTCCACCTCGAGCGGACGCGCGAGGGGGCCCGCCGGGTCGTCTCGATCGCAGCCGTGGAGGGGCTCTCGTCCCGGACTGACGCGCTGGCCGTCCGCGAGCTGTTCGCGCTCCGGGACGGGCGTTTGACCGCGATGCCGGAGGCCGGCGTCGGCGCGCCGGGCGGCCCGGACGCCTGAGCGCGCCCCCGCGGGGACCCGACACCCGAGACCATGGACACGCTGCTCGGCTATCGCATGATCGCCTCGGCGGCCGCCTTCCTGGGCGCGGCGGCGCTGGTGCTGCTCCTGCAGGATCCGGTGGCGTCGTGGCACCGGCGCCGGCGCCGGCGGCTGACGGCGCGCTTGCAGGCGCTCTTCATCCGCGACGCCCCCGTCGAGGCCGGGCTCCGGCTGGTCTACGTCTTGGCGGGCGTCGCCAGCCTCGTCTCGGTGCTCGTCCTGCGGAGCCTCCTGGCCGGCCTCTGTATCGCCGCCATCCTGCTCGTCCTGCCCGACGCCGTCGTGGCCTTTCTCTATCGGCGCCGGCGGCATGAGCTGGACCGGCAGGTGCCGGACGCGATCCAGTCGCTGGCCGGCAGCCTGAAGGCGGGGGCGAGCCTGGTGCAGGCGATCGGCGAGGTGGCCACGGGCGGCCCGGAGCCGATCCGCGACGAGTTCCGGATCATCCTGGAGGAGTACCACCTCGGCGCCCCGCTCGACCGCGCCCTCGACGACGCGCGCCGTCGGATCGGCAACCGGAACCTCGATCTGGCGTTCGCCGTGCTGCTGATCGGGCGCGAGACGGGAGGGAACCTGCCGCAGATCCTGGAGCGGACGGCGGCGGCGGTCCGGGAGCTCTGGCGCCTCGAAGAGGAGGTGCGCGCCAAGACGGCGGAAGGCCGGTTTTCGGCGAAGATCCTGGGGGTGATGCCGGTCGTGTTGCTGGGGGGCTATGCCGCGATCGATCCCGGCGCGGTCGGCGCCCTCTTCGCCCATCCCGCGGGGATCGCCACCGTCGCGCTCGCCGCCATGCTGGCGGCCGTGGGGATGGTCTGGACATGGCGGATTGCGAGGATGGACGTGTAGGGACCGGAATCCGGGACGACCCATGGACGAGTGGATCTGGCCCGCGCTTCTGTCGCTGCTGACCTTCGCCGGCACGGTCGCCTTCGTGATCGGGGCGGGGCGTCTGCCGTCGCGCCTGCCGGTGCTCCTGGCGCGAGGCGGGGCGCGCGGGGACGTCCGTCGGCGCCCGGTGCGCGGGACGATGATCGCGGCGGCGGCCGACCTGCTTCGCGGCCTGGAGTCGACCCATGCGCGCCTGGGGCTTCCGCTCCGGTCGGCATGGCTTGACCGGGAGGCCCGGATGGCGGGCGATCCGGGAGGGCTGGGGGGCGGGTCCTGGCTGGCGGCCTGCGAGTTGGCGGCCGTGGCGGGGGCTGTTGCGGGAGGGGGCTTTGCCGCCCTCCTCGCCCCGGCCGCAGCGCCCGCCGGGGCGGCCTTCGGCCTCGTCGCCGGCGCCGCGCTCCCCCTCCTCTGGGTGCGGGCTCAGGCGACGGCGCGCGCGGCGCGCATCAGCCGCCAGCTGCCCCACACCGTCGATCTCATCGCCCTGGCCTTGGGCGCCGGGGCCTCCTTCCTGGACGCCCTGCGGGCGGTGGTCCGCCGCGGCGCCCCGGACGACGTGGCGGAGGAGCTCCGCATCGTGCTGGCCGAGATCGACCTCGGCCGAACGGAGCGGGAGGCGCTGGCCGGGCTCGGACGGCGCACCCGCTCGACGGAGCTGAACCGGCTTGCCGCCGCCCTCGGCCAGGGGCTTGAGCAGGGCGTGCCGATGGTCGAGGTGCTGCAGGGGCAGGTGAACGATCTGCGCCTGCAGCGCTCGCAACTGGCAGCGGCCGCCGCCGCGGAGCTGCCCGTGAAGCTCCTCTTCCCCTCGATCATCATCCTCGCCGCGTCGCTCCTGATCCTGTTCGGCCCGCTGATCGTCCGCATGGCCGAGGGGGCGCTCTTCTAGCATGTTCAAGTTTAGGCCGGAGAACGAGCTGGAGCGAGAGCTCGTGCGGGCGACCGTCAACCCGGCCTTCCGGCCCCGCTTCTACCGTGCGTTCGTCCGGGCGACGGTCTACGTCATCCCGCAGGGGCCGCCGCCGACCGCCGAAGGGCGGGGGACTCTCCGGAAGGGCACGGTGCTGGCGCTCGCGCCCGTACGGGTGGACGGGGCCTCGTATCTCCCCTTTTATTCGTCCGCGCGCCGGATGGCCGGCGCGGTCCCGGGGGGCTCCGGTTGCCTCGGGATCAACGCCTTCGAGCTCCTGAAGCTGACGCGGGGCGCGGAGCTCTTGCTGAACCCCGGTTCCGGGTTCGGGAAGGTCTTCACCCGGCAGGAGATCGACGCCATCCTGGACGGGACGGCCACGCGGGGCGAATGACGGTTGACGCGCGGCGCGGAAGCGGGTATGGGTGACGGCATGGATGAGTCTCCGGTTCCGCGGGATGCGATGGACGCGACCCCGGGGGCCCCGGTCCCGCGGAGCGGAAGCCTTTTGCGCCGGCCTGCGGTGCTGGGCGGGTTGATGGCCTACTTCGCCGCGCTGGGCGCGGTGGGGGTCCTTCTCGCGCGGACCGGTCCCGATCCCCTGCCGAAGGCCGCCTTCCCGTCTTACGAGGTCGATCCCGCCTGGGTCAAGGCTGTCTTCCCGCAGATTTATCGCGAGAGCCCGAAGTTCGCGGAGACGCGGTTCCGAGACCGCGTTGACGAGCTGCGCTGGCGGGCGGAGCTCTACGAGCGCCAGAAGTGCTGGCGGCGGGCGAAAGCCTGCTATGACGAGATCGCCGTCCTCGTCCGGGCGGAATCCCACCCGGTCATGCGGTACATTCGGGAGCGGACGCGGAGGCTCGCGGCACTGGAGCGGCCATGAGACGAAGGTCGCGCGGCGCGCCGGTCGAAGCGTGCGCGGGGCGCCGCGGAAAGCGGGCGTCGGGCCCGGCCGCCTCCGCCCGCGGACAGATCCTCGAGGAGTACGTGCTGATCCTCGGACTGGTGGCGCTGCCCCTTTTGGCGGCGCTGCCGGCGGCCGTCGCCGCCATCCACGGCTGGATGGCTCGTCTGGCGGGATGGTGGGGATTGCCGGTCCCGTAAGGGGCCGTTCCCGGCGCCCCGGCCGCGGCGCGTGCCGGAGGCCGGTTCATCATCGGGGATGCCATGACACGATTCTCGCGGCCGGCGGTCCGGGTCCTGGCGGTCGCCCTCGCGTCCTGCGCGGCGGGCTGTTCCGTGCGCCAGGGGGCGATCAATATGATCGCGGACACCCTCGCCGGATCGGGGACGACCTTCGCGTCGGACGACGATCCGGACTTGATTCGCGACGCGCTCCCCTTCAGCCTGAAGTTGATGGAGAGCGTGCTGGCGGAGACACCGGAGCATCGGGGGCTCCTGTCCGCCCTCTGTCGTGGTTTCGCCCTGTATGCGAAGGCCTTCGTCGAGGTGGAGGCGGACCGGGTCGAGGACCGCAGCTTCCGGCGGTCGGTGGAGATCAAACGGCGGGCGAGAAATCTCTACCTGCGGGCGAGAGACTATGGGCTGCGGGGGTTGGAGGTGGCTCATCCCGGGTTTGCCGGGGCGGTCCGCGCCTCCACGCAGGCGGCGTCGGTGCTGGGGCCGGAAGACGTGGAACTGGCCTACTGGACGGGAGTGACGTGGTGCGCGGCCGCGGCCCTCTCCAAGGACGATCCCGGGCTTGTGTCGGAGCTGCCGCAGGGAGAGGCGCTCGTGCGGCGGGCCTTCGCGCTCGAGCCCGACTACGACCAGGGTGCGATCCACCAGTTTCTGATCACGTTCGAGGGGGGGCGCCCGGCCTCGATGGGAGGGTCCCTCGAAAAGGCGCGGGCCCACTTCCGGCGGGCGGTCGAGCTGACCGGCGGCCAGAGCGCGGCGCCGTACGTGGCGCTCGCGGAGGCGGTCTGCGTCCAGCTCCAGGACCGCCGCGAGTTCGAGTCGATGCTGAAGCAGGCGCTGGCCATCGATCCCGCCGCGCGGCCCGCGTGGCGGCTGGCGAACCTGATTTTCCAGCGGCGGGCGCGGCGGCTGCTTGAACAGGCGGACGACTTGTTCCTGGAATGACGCGTGTCCCGTGGGTTCGGAAAGGGAAGTCATGATGCGATGGGGCCTGGTGCTGGCGCTGGGGGGGATCCTGGCGGCTCGCGGGTCGGCCGGGGGGGCGGAGCCCCCGCTTCTGAAGGTCGGCACGCTCGCCCCGGAGGGGTCTTCGTGGCATACGATTCTCGGGGAGATGGGGGACGCCTGGCGGAAGGCCCCCGGCGGGGGGGCTCGCCTGCGCCTCTACCCGGGTGGCGTCCTGGGGGACGAGCCGGACTTGGTTCGGAAGATGCGCATCGGCCAAGTCCAGGGCGGCGTCCTGACCGTGGTGGGTCTCGCCCAGATCGACCCGTCCGTTTTCTGCCTCGCCCTGCCCATGATGTACCGCGACTACGCGGAGCTGGATTACGTCCGCGACCGGATGGGGCCGATGCTGCGCGAGCGCTTTCTGGAGAAGGGATTCGTGCTGCTGAGCTGGGGGGACGGCGGCTGGATCACGTTCTTCAGCCAGACGCCGGTGCTCCGGCCGGACGATCTCAAGCAGCGGAAATTCTTCATCTGGGCCGGGGATGTCTCGGCGGAGAGCCTCTGGAAATCGGCCGGGTACTCGCCGGTGCCCCTGGCCGCGCCGGACATCCTGCCCGGTCTGCAGACGGGGCTGATCAATACCTACTCCGCGACGCCGCTCTCCTCCCTTTCCTTCCAGTGGTTCGCCCTCGCTCCGAACATGACGGAGTTGAAGTGGGCGCCGTTGATCGGGGGGCTGGTCCTGACGCGAAAGGCGTGGGAGCGGATTCCCGAGCCGTCCCGGGACGCGGTCCGCGCGGCGGCGCTCGAAGCCGAACGCCGGATGATGAGAGAGGTCCGGTCCGCCGACGACAAGGCCGTGGACATCATGCGGGAGAAGGGGCTCAAGACGCACGCCCTGACGGCGGAGCAGCGGGCGGAGTGGCAGAAGACCTTCGAAGAGGCGTACCCGCTGATGTTCGGAAAAGTCGTCCCGGAGGAGGCGTTCCGGGAGGCGATGCGGCATCGCGACGCGTATCGGGCGAAGCCGGCGGGGCCTTGACGGCGCACGCGATCTGTCCCTTCCGCGCGCGGTCCGCCTATCGTCGCTGTCTTCCGGGACACTGCATCCGGCGCGTTCGGCACCCGTGGACTCCCATTCGATGCTTTCCCCGGTCTCCCAGGAGGCTGCGCCTGCGCCGCCGGGGCGGCGATCCGTCCTGGCGACGGTCGAGAACGCCTTCCTGGCCCTCCTCTTCGCCGCACTGGCGCTGATTCCGATGCTGGAGGCCGGCGGGCGCCTCCTGGTCGGGCGGGGCGTGCCCGGTGCCGACGCCCTCGTGCGGCATCTCACCCTGTTTGTCGCCATGTTCGGGGGGGCCGTGGCTTCGCGCGACGGCCGGCTCCTGACGTTCGCCTCGACCGATCGCATCCTGGCGGGCCGGTGGGGGGGCGCGGCCCGGGTCGTCTCCGGCGCCGTCGGCGGCGCCGTCTCGATCTGGCTGGCTTGGGCGGCGTGGGACCTGGTCGTGGCGGAGCGGACGGGCGGGCGGCCCTTCGCCTACGGGGTCCCCCTTTGGATCGTGCAGCTGGCGCTGCCGATCGGGTACGCCTTGGTCGCCGGGCGGATCGTCTGGCACGCGGGGGCGGATTGGCGGGGCCGGCTGGCGGCCGCTGTCATCGTGGCCGCTTTGGCCGCGCCGGGGCTCTGCGGGATCCTGTGGGGCGCGGGGGAGGACGGCGAGCGCAGCGCCAGCGCCGTGCTGCTGGCCGCGCCGGCTGCGAAGGGCGTCGTGATCGCGGGCGTTCTCCTGCTGCTCGCGGCGGCGGGCGTGGGCGCCCCCCTCTTCGCCGTCCTGGGCGGCACGGCGTTGCTGCTCTGCTGGGGCAGCGATCCCGAGGAGGCCATCCCCATCTCCGCGGCGTCCTCGGAGACCTACAGCCTGGTCGTGGAGCCGTTCCTGCCCGCCATCCCGCTCTTTACGCTGGCGGGCTATTTCCTTTCCGAGAGCCGCGCCTCGCGGCGTCTCGTCCGCGTCTTCCAGGCCCTCTTCGGCTGGCTGCGCGGCGGCCCCGCGATCGTGACGGCCGTCGTTTGCGCCTTCTTCACGTCCTTCACCGGGGCGTCGGGCGTCACGATCCTTGCCCTCGGCGGGCTGCTTCTGCCGGTCCTCGTGGCCGAGCGCTACCGGGAGCGGGACGGCCTGGGGCTCCTCACCGCGGCCGGCTCGCTGGGCCTGCTCTTTCCCCCCAGCCTGGCCGTCATCCTCTATGGCGTGGTCGGCGGCACCCCCATCGACATGCTCTTTCTCGGCGGGCTGGTGCCCGGCCTCCTGCTGGTCGCCCTCACGGCCGGTTGGGGGGTCCTGCGCAGCGATTGCCGGCCCTGTCACCGCCCGCCGTTCCGGCTGCGGAAGGTCTGGCGGGCGGCGTGGGTGGCGAAATGGGAGCTGGCCCTGCCCGTCGTGGTGCTCGTCGGGATCTTCGGCGGGTTCATGACGCTGGTCGAGGCCTCGGCCCTCACGGCCTGCTGCGCCTTTGGGATCGAGACCTTCGTGTACCGGGATCTGGGCGTCCGTCGCGACGCGCTCCGGGTTATGACGGCCTGCGGCGTGCTCGTGGGGGGCGTCCTGCTCATCCTGACGGCGGCAAAGGCCCTTACCGCCTACTTCGTCATCGCCCAAGTTCCCAACGTCGCGCTGGAATGGGTCCGGGAGGGCGTGGCGTCCCGCACCGTCTTCCTGCTGCTGCTGAACCTCTTCCTGCTGGGCGTCGGGTGCGTCATGGACATTTTTTCGGCCATCGTGGTGGTCGTGCCCCTGCTCAAGCCCCTGGCGGCGCATTTCGGCCTCGACCCCGTCCACCTCGGGGTTCTCTTCTTGGCCAACCTGGAGCTGGGGTATCTGACGCCGCCGGTGGGGATGAATCTCTTCCTCTCGAGCTACCGCTTCGGGAAACCGCTGACGGAGGTGTATCGGTCCGTGGTGCCCATGCTCGTGGTGCTGCTCGCGGGGGTGCTGCTGATCACGTACCTGCCGTGGATGACGCTCTGGATCCCGAAACTGTTCGGGTATGCGCCCGGGGGGCCGGCGCCCGCGTTCTAGGGGATCGAGGCGGGTGCCGCGGCGGCCGGCGCGACGGGCTCGGGCGGCGCCGCGGGGGCCGAGGTGCGCCAGGCGAGGTAGCCGGCCAGGGCGAGGACGCCCAAGCCGCAGAGGAGCATGAGGGCCGTTCGCGGGGTGAAGAGGGGATCGTCGGCGTCGGCGGGACTCATGGCAGCATGCCCCCGAGATTCGCGTCTCCCTCGTTCTAACGGACCGGCCGGAAAAACGTTTGGGCGTTTTTGCTAGAACTTGTACCCGAGGCCGACGAAATAGGTGTTGTCGTAGCGGCGCAGCCCGGGGGAGGGCTCGTTGTCGAATTCCGTGATGACACCGCCGAGGAGCGACCAGCCGCCGCCGACGGCGGTGCCGAGCGTCGCCTCGTTTCGGTACTGGTAGTCCTGGGAGTCCTCGAAGTTCGGGTAGATCGTGAAGAGGTCCTTGAACTCGAAGTCGAGGGGGAGGGCGACGCGCAGGCGGGCGGAGGCGCGGCCGCCCAGGTGGCTGTCGTCGTCGGCGTCGTGGAAGTTGTTGTCGATGTAGGCCAAGCCGGCCTCCGCCGTCAGGTCGATCCACTCCTCCTTGAGGATCTCGTAGCCGGCGCCGGCGGAAACGACCGTGTTCAGGTCGAGGTCCTTGAACCGGTCGGAGAGGAGCTCGGCGCTCAGGTAACCGTAAAGCCCCTTGTGGAAGGTGTAGTTGTACTTGGCCAGACCGTACGCATTTCGCTCGTCGATCACCCCGCTTTTCTGCCCGTAGCGGAAGAGGGCGCGGAGGAGGAAGAGGTCGTTCTCGGTGGCTCGGGTCCCCTCGGCGGCGAAGAGGAACGACCGGGTGTGGGTGTTCCCATCCGTCACCTTGAGCGACAGGGTCAGGGCGCCGTGCCACTGGGCGGGCGGCTCGTTGAATTTGGACACCTTGACGGCCTCGATCTCGACCGGGGCCGCGGCGCCCGCCGTGGCGACCTTGATCCGGCCCTCCGGGGCCTCGACAAGCTGCCCCTCGACCACCTCGCCGGTGGACAGCTTGACGACAACCTTGCTGCTCGTCCGGATGCTGGCGACTTGCGACCAGTCGACGGTGACCGTGCCCGCGAGGAGGGTGTTGATCACGAGCTTTCCGCCGGCGAGGGACGCGACGGTGCCGGTGAGCCGGTCGCCGTTCTTGAGCCGCACCTCGTCCGGGGGCGGGGGCTTGGAGGCCTCCGCGGGCGGTGCGGCGGGCTTCGTCTCCTCGGCCGGAAGGGGCAGGGCGAGAGCCAGCAGCAGGGCGGGCAGCAGGTGGCGCATAAAGGGCTCCAAGAAAGACAAAATGTACTTATAGGCTTATCGGGGGGGGAAGCAAGGAATAAATGGGTTCCGGCGGCCGGATCCGGCGCGCCGGATCAGCGGCTCCGCGGGCGGCGCTGGGCCGGACCGGCCTTGGACGGGCGCGGGGCGGGGCGGGGCTTCCCGCGGGGGCCGGCGAGCTGCCGGATGCGGTCGCGGATGACGGCGGCGCGCTCGAACTCCTCGGCGGCGGCGGCGGCGTACATCTCCGCCTCCAGCATCGACACCAGCTCGGATCGCTCGAAGTCGCTCTCGGAGAGGTGGACCACGTCCCGGGCCAGTTTCTGGGCCCGCAGGATCTCCTCGATGCCTTTCCGGATCTCCTTCTGGATCGTCTTCGGCGTGATGCCGTGCTCGCGGTTGTAGGCGAGCTGGCGCTCGCGCCGCCGATTCGTCTCGTCGATCGCGCGCCGCATGGAGGGCGTGATGCGGTCGGCGTAGAGAATGACCTCGCCGTGGGCGTTGCGGGCGGTGCGGCCGACGGTCTGGACCAGGGAGGTCTCGGAGCGGAGGAAGCCTTCCTTGTCGGCGTCGAGGATGGCCACGAGGGAGACCTCGGGGAGGTCGAGGCCCTCGCGGAGGAGGTTGACGCCGACGAGGACGTCGTGGGTCCCTTCGCGGAGCTCGCGGAGGATGTCGACTCGCTCCAGGGTGTCGATGTCGGAGTGGAGGTAGCGGCCCTTGAGGCCGGCCTCGCGGATATAGCCGGCGAGATCCTCGGCCAAGCGCTTGGTCAGGGTGGTGACGAGGACGCGCTCGTGCCGGGCGGCCCGGCCGCGGATTCGCTCGAGGAGGTCGGGGACTTGGTTGCGTGCGGGGACGACTTGGATGGCGGGGTCGACGAGGCCGGTGGGGCGGATGACTTGCTCGACGGCGGTGCCGCCGGACTGCGCGAGCTCCCACGCGCCGGGGGTGGCGGAGACGAAGATGGCGCGGGAGACGCGGGCGAGCCACTCGTCGAACGTCAGGGGGCGGTTGTCGAGGGCGGAGGGGAGCCGAAATCCGTGCTCGACAAGCGTCGTTTTGCGGGCCCGGTCGCCGTTGGACATGCCGTGGATTTGGGGGAGGGTGACGTGGGACTCGTCGACGATGCAGAGGAAATCTTCGGGGAAGTAATCGATGAGGGTGTAAGGCGGCTGGCCGGGGGCGCGACCGGAAAGGTGGCGGGAGTAGTTTTCGATGCCCTTGCAGTAGCCGACCTCGCGAAGGAGCTCGAGGTCGTAGCGGGTGCGGGCCTCGAGGCGCTGGGCCTCGAGGAGATGGCCCGCGCGGCGGAGCTCGGCGAGCCGCGCCTCGAGCTCCGCCGAGATCCCGTCCGCGGCCCGCTTCACCTTGTCATCGGGCAGGACGTAGTGCTTGGCCGGGAAGACCGCGAACTCGGCGTGCTCGCGCTGCGCGCGGCCGGTGAGGGCGTCGAACTCGACGAGCGCCGCGACGCGGTCGTCGTCCAGCTCGATCCGGAGCGCGCTCTCGAGGTAGGCGGGGCAGATCTCGATGACATCGCCGCGGACGCGGTACTTGCCGCGGTCGAAGGAGACGTCGTTCCGTTCGTACCGCATGTCCGCCAGCTTCCGGAGGAGGTCCTGGCGGGGCGCGGGCTCGCCGACCTTCAGCCGGCAGATCATGCCGGCGTAGTCCTCCGGCGAGCCGAGGCCGTAGATGCAGGAGACGGAGGCGACGATGATCACGTCGGGGCGCGAGAGGAGGGCGCTGGTGGCGGCCAGCCGGAGCCGGTCGATGTCCTCGTTGATGTCCGCGTCCTTTTCGATGTAGATGTCCCGCTGCGGGATGTAGGCCTCGGGCTGGTAGTAGTCGTAGTACGAGACGAAGTAGTGGACCGCGTTGTCGGGGAAGAGGTCTCGAAGCTCGGCGAAGAGCTGGGCGGCGAGGGTCTTGTTGTGGGAGATGACGAGGGTTGGGCGGGCCCAGCGCTGGATGACGTGGGCCATGGTGAAGGTCTTGCCGGAGCCGGTGACGCCGAGAAGGGTCTGGAATCGCTTGCCGGCCGCGAGGCCCCGCATCAGCGCCTCGATCGCCTGCGGCTGGTCCCCCTTCGGGACCAGCGATGACTTGAGCTGGAAGGCGGCCATAAGCGGTCGATTGTAGCAGGGGGCGGGCGTGGAGGCAAAGCGGGGCGCGGCGATTCGCGAGGGATGTTCCGTCTCGGGCGGCGACGCACGGCGACGTCGGCCGGGGCGGCGTCCCTCCCGGCCATCGGGGCCGGTGGCTCAGCGGCCGCGGCGGGGCGGCGTCCGGGCGGGAAAGACGACGACGAGCAGGGCGGGAAGGAGGAAGAGGGCGGTGCAGAGGAGGGCGGCCAGGCATGCGCCGAGGCCGCCCAGCAGGGCGGGGAGACTCCCGCCGAGCCCCAGGGCGCCGGCGAGCAGGCCGGTCGCGCCGAGCGCGACGGCTCCCCCCAGCAGCCCGGAGATGGAGGCGCCCCAGAGGAACGTCAGGAGGAAGGCGACGAGGCCGTCGCGGCCTCGGCTCGACGCGACGGCGGCGGCGGCGCCCGGCAGCCCGACGCATCCCGCCAGCGCGCCCAGCAGCACGATCAAAACGGTGGTTCCCGGCATCGGATCCCCCCGGGCCCGTGGGTCGGGGCCCTGGCACGAGGGCGTTTTTCCCTTATATCGGCAAAGGCGGGGATCCGCCCCATGGAAATCCGCGGTTCCGGGTGCGGCCGAAAGGGGCCCCCTCGCGATTCCGTCTCCGCGTCAGCGGACGGTGCGGGCCTTGACTCGGCGGGTGGCGGGGACGGCGGGGCCGTCGGCGACCCGGACGCGAGGGGCGGAGCCGGGGGCGCCGGCGCGGCGGACCTGGTTGCGCCCGCCTTCCTTGGCGGCATAGAGGGCGGCGTCGGCGGCGGCCACCAAGTCATCGAGCGTGGCCATCTCCGGGGCGAGCGTGGCGACGCCGAGGGAGGCGGTGACGCGGATCGACTCCCCTCCGGCGCCCTCGAAGACGCGCGCCTCGATCTGCTTCCGGAGCCGCTCGGCGACCTCGGCGGCGCGCTCCATGCCCGTCTTGGGCAGGATGACGCTCATCTCCTCGCCGCCGTACCGGTAGGCGCTGTAGGCGGCTTCGTCCGTCCGGCGGAGGTTCTGCTGGATGACCTCGGCGACGCCGCGGAGGATCCGGTCGCCGGTCAGGTGCCCATAGGTGTCGTTGATCCGTTTGAAGTGGTCGATGTCGACCATGATCAGCGAGAGCGGGTCTCCGTGGCGGCGGGCCAAGCCGGTATGAAGCTCGAGCTGGGAGTGGAAGTGGCGCTTCGTGGAGAGCTTCGTCAGGGCGTCCTCGACGGCGCGGGTGTAGAGGTCGGGCGTCTTGATGGCGAGCGCCACGACCTTGGCGAACTCCTCGAGGTGGGCGGTCAGCGCCCGGGCGCGCTCCGCGTTCTCCTCCCCGTCCCCGTCGAACGAGGTGCGGGCGAAGAGAACGCCGAAGAGCTCGCGGTCGGCGACGAGGGGGACGGCGGCCTCGAGGGCGGTGGCGCCGGCGGCGGCGATGAGGCGGCCGTGCTCGAAGGCGCTCGCCGCGATGCGCGGGGCGGTCTCGGCGGGATCGAGGTCGAAGCAGACCTCCGTTTCCCGGCGCCGCGCCCGCGGGACGAGATGGCCGTTCTCCGGGGCCCGGAGGTAGAGCGTGATCTCCTCCGTTCCCTTGCCGCCGAGAAGGTCGGAGGTGATCCCGAGGACCTTCCCGAGGATGGTGCGGAAGTCGACGTCCTGGTTGAGGATGAGGCTGACCTCGCGGGCGGCGGAGAGGAAGTCGATGCGGACCCGTTGGTCGCGGAGGCGGTGAAGCAGGTCGCGCTCGCGGGCGCGGAGATCGACGAGCTCGCGGGCCTGGGCGCGGAGACGGCGGTCGGCGAGGACGCCGTGAAGGGCGAGAACGCCGGCGTAGGCGGCGGTGATCATCGCGCCGAGGTGGAGGAGTCGACCGGTGCCGGGGGCGCCCGGCGCTTGGGCGGAGGCGGCGGCGAAGGCCGCCAGCGTCGCCGCCGGCAGCGCGAAAAGCCCGGCCACGGCCAGAGCGGCCTTCCAGGGGATCGGTTTGCCGGTCCGCGCGCGCATGACCCGCCCGCCGACACGGGGATCGGCCGCCCCGTCCGGGCGGTCTTTCTCCCGTCTTCTCTTATCGGCGGGATCGTCGGGGGGCTTGAGGGGATGCCGCGCCGCCCGTTACGACGCGAGCCGGACCGGGATGAGCGGAGCGAATTCCGGTCCGGCGAGCGTCACCGGGCCGCGTCCGCCAACCGGCAGAGCGCATCCATGCCTCGGCGGATGACGGCCTCGGGGGCGGCGTAGGAAATGCGGATGTGGGAGTCGCGTCGCGAGAAGGCGCCGCCGGGGACGACGAGGACGCCGGCGCCGATGGCGCGCGTGGCAAAGGCCTTGCCGCCCTCCTTGGGCGCGCGCGGGAAAATGTAGAAGGCGCCCTGCGGCTTGACGACCTCGAAGGAACGGGCGAGCAGCCGGTGGACGAGGTCGCGCTTCCGGCGGTAGGGGGCGATCCGCCTCGACATGTCGACGCCGAGCGCGGCCAGCGCGGCGCGCTGGACGAGGGCGGGGGCGCAGACGAACGTGTACTGCTGCAGCGCCGTCATCCGGTCGATCCAGTCCCGCGGCCCCGCCAGCCATCCGATCCGCCACCCCGGCATCCCGTACGTCTTCGAGAAGGCGCCGACCGTGACCGTCCGATCGTGGTGGCGCGCGAACGGCTCGAAGGGGAAGTCGAAACAGAAGCGGTCGTAGACCTCGTCGGCGAGGACGATGATTCCGCGGCGTCTCGCCCAGGCCGCGATGGCGCGGACCTCGGCGGGGGCGTAGGCGGCGCCGGTCGGGTTGACGGGGTTGTTGAAGATCAGGAGCTTCGACCGTTTCGTGCGGTGCCGCTCGAGCATCGCCGGCGTGACCTTGAAGCCGGTCGAGTAGGTGTCCAGGAAGACGGGCGTGCCGCCGGCGAGGGAGACGAGGTGCTTGTAGCTGACGAAGAAGGGATCGGCGACGAGGACCTCGTCGCCGGGGTCGACGAGGGCGAGGATCGACAGCACGAGGCCGCCGGAGGCGCCGGAGGTGACGAGGAGGCCGTCGACGGGGCGGACCGGCTCGAGGTCGGCGCGGAGGGCGTCGAGGAGTTCAGGGAGACCCTGCGTGGACGTGTATCGGTCGAAGCCGTCCGCGGCGGCGCGGGCGGCGGCCCGCAGCGCCGCGGGCGGCGCGTGGAAATCGGGCTGGCCGATGGAGAAGTCGAGCAGGCGCCCCTCGCGCCGGGCCTTCTGGGCGAGGTCGAACATGGCGCGAATGCCGGAGGCCTCGATGGAGGCCATGCGGCGGGCGAAGGGGGAGGCCGGTGTTTTCATGGCGGGCGGAGCGTGTTCCGGCCTGACGTGCGCTAGACCCACGGCTGATCGAATTCGTTCGGGAAGACCTTCTTGCGGACGCGGTCCAGCATCTCGAGGTTCTTCTCGAGGTAGGCGATGACGTCGACGACGGTCCACTCGTGGTGGGCCTTGCACTGGCCGAGGATCTCGACGAGGGTGTCGCGGCGGGAGCGCATGCGCTTGCCGATCTTGAGTTTCCGGAAGTCGTAGCCGAGCTGGCGGGCGACGCCGAAGACTTGGTCCTGCACGGAGATGGGGATCTTGGGGCCGGCGCCCTCGTTGAGGATGTCGCGCACGATGTCGATCGCCACCCCGGCCCGTTCCGCGACGTCCTTAATGGTGACGTCGGGGTTGGTGCGGTCGGGCCTGCGGGGCTTAGATCCGCGGGAGCGTGGTCTCCCGTTGGGCTTGGTACTTGCCTTTTTTGTCGGCATAGGACACCTCGCAGGGGGCCTCGGTCTCGAAAAAAACGACCTGGACGATCCCCTCGCCGGCGTAGACGCGGGCGGGGAGGGGGGTGGTGTTGGAGATCTCGATGGTCGCGTGTCCTTCCCACTCCGGCTCGAAAGGCGTCACGTTGACGATGATGCCGCAGCGGGCATAGGTGGATTTGCCGAGGCAGATGGTCAGGATGTTCCGCGGGATGCGGAAGCGCTCCACGGTGCGGCCGAGCGCGAAGGAATTGGGCGGGATGACGCAGCTCGGGCCGTGGAAGTCGACCAGGGAGCGCGGGTCGAAGGCCTTGGGGTCGACGACGGAGGAGTGGATGTTGGTGAAGACCTTGAAGTCGTCGGCGAGGCGGGCGTCGTATCCATAGGAGGATAGGCCGTAGGAGATGACGCCGTCGCGGACCTGCCGGTCGACGAAGGGGTCGATCAGGCCACGGTCGCGCGCCGCGGATCGGATCCAGGCGTCGTTCTTGATGCTCACGGTGGCCGGCGGCCCTGCACGCCGCGCCCGGTGCTCCGGGCGCGGGCGGATGGATGGGGAGGCGCCCGGGGACGGCTCAAGTCGCCACCCGGGTCAAGCCGAAACATTATAGGTGGGGTGGTATCGGTCGTCAAGGAACGTGGGAGGGTCCGCCGTGGCCATGTCCAGCACTGCGCCGTCGTCCCTGGCGCGCGAGATCGGGTTCGGCAAGACGCCGCGCTCGCGCCGGGGCGTCTCCCTGTGGAAGGTGATTGTCCTGTTGCTGGCGATCGCCGGGGTGGGATATGGGGCCTATCGGTTCTTCGCGGGATCCCCGGCGGCTTCCGGGCCGGTCGCCGCGGTCCCCGGCGCGAAGCCGGGGCCGGCCCTCCCGCCGTCCGCCGTCTCGCCCGCGGCTCCCGCGGCGAAGCCGGCCGCACCGGCCGCGCCGGCCGCCGCGCAGAACGGGAAGCCGGTTTCCGCCCAAGTGGCGCCGGAAGCCCCCGCTCCCGCCCCGACCCCGGTCCGGCAGACGCCCGGCCGGAGCCTGTACAGCCAGGGGCAGTGGACGCAGGCGATCCCCAAACTGGTTGAGGAGGCGTCGACCGCCCAGCCGCCCGAGGCCGCGGACCTGCTGGCGCTGGCCGCGGACTGCCACGCGCGGCTCAACGACGCCGCGTCGGCGGAGAGGATCTGGGCGCGCATCGTGAAGGATTATGCCGGCCAGCCCGCGGCCGCGGGGGCCGCCTTGCGTCTCGGGGACGCCCTGGTTTCGAAGGGGGATAAGGTCGGCGCGCGCGCCCAGTTCGCCGCCGCTTTCCGGAGCGCCGGCCTTGCCGCCGCCGACCGCGACTGGCTGGTCAAGAAGATGATCGATCTGAACGAGGAGCTGCTCTTTTCCCGGAAGCAGACGCCCGATTCCGTGATCCACGTCGTGCAGGGCGGGGAGAACCTGACCACGATCGGCAAAAAGTACAAGGTCGAGCCGAACGCCGTCCGGCGCGTCAACGGGATGAAGAATACGAACCTCTACCCGGGCGACAAGCTGAAGATCCCCCAGGGGACCTTCCGGATCGCCGTCTCCAAGTCGCGCCGGCTGCTCTGGCTCTTTTACGATGACAGCGTGGCCCGGCAGTACGAGGTGGCGATCGGCAAGGAGGGGCACGACACCCCCGTCGGTGACTTTGTCATCGTCAGCAAGGAGGTCCATCCCAGTTGGACGCGGACCTCGGAGGACGGCCGGCGCGAGGTGGTGCCGTTCGGCGCGCCCGGGCACATGCTGGGCACGCGCTGGATGGGCTTCGGCGAGCCGCACCGCGACATCGGGATCCATGGAACGCCCAAGGAGGAGGAGACGAGGATCGGCGAGGCCGTCTCCAAGGGGTGCATTCGGATGCGCAACGCCGAAGTGGAGGAGCTTTTCGACCTCGTCCCGCGCGGGACGAAGGTGACGGTGACCGACCCGTGACGGGGCGGCGCAGGATCCGCGGGCGAGAAGCGGGGGAGGGCGTCCTCCCCCGCTTTTTTTTCAGCGGGTCCGCAGGCGGAGGTAGGCGTCCTTGTTTCGGTTCCACCAGGCGCGGGCGTCGGCGCCGGAGGCGAACGGGACCCCGGCGATGGCGGAGAGGGCCCGGCGGACCGGCTCGTCGAGCGCGAGGAACAGGTCGTGGGTCGGGCAGACGGCGGCGACCGCCGCCGTCTCGCGGGCGTGCGCATCCAGCCCCTCGGAGAAGGCGACGAGGCGGGAGACGGCCCGTTCGATCGCGGGACCGTCGCGAAGCTGCGCCACCAGCAAAACGCACGCCTCCAGGCCCGCCCGCGCGGTCTCCGCGTCCGACTGATGCAGGAGCTTGACGAGGGGATCGACGGCGCGGGGGGCGCCGGTGCGGGCGAGCCCCTGGGCGGCGGCTCGTGCGACGGGGCTTCGCCTCGGGGCCTTCTCCAGGAGGTCGACCAGGAAACGGACGGCGGCGGGGCTTCGGGTGGCCCCGAGCGCGTCCGCCAGGGCGATCCGGACGTCGTCGGACGGCTCGGTCGCGATGAAGCCGCCGAGGACCTCGGCGGCGCGGTCCCACCGGACGGCGCCGAACTCGCGCACGGCGCGGGCGCGGGCCGCCTCGTCGTCGGCGGACATGACGCGGGCCAGCTCGGCGGCGAGCCGCTGGGCCTTGGCCGCGTCGAGGGTGTAGACCGCGGGGGCCTCGGCGGGCGGGGCCTCGTTGACGGTGATCGTCGCGTGTCCCACGCGGCCCCCGGCCAGGCAGGCCTCGCCGAGCAAGGCGTCCCCCGTCCGGAACTGCATGCGGAAGGCGCCGTCCGGGTCTGCGGCGAGGGGAACCCAGTCTCCCCCGACGGCCTGCTCGAGGATTTGGCTGACGCCGGCGCGGGAGCTGGGCACGCGGGCGCCCGCGGGGGCGGCGGCGCGCCGGACGGCGGCATGGGCGGCGGCGGCGGCCAGGACACGGGGCCACGCTTGGCGCAGGAGGGTGTTCGAGGCGAAGCACTCCGCCGCGATGAGCCCGCGCCCGGACCCGAAGGCGACCCCGACGGTCCGCACGTCGCGGGTGGGCAGGTCTCCGAGGCGCCGCTCGAGGGCGCGAAGTCGCTCGGGAACGGGTCCGGAGGCGTACAGGGCGCAGAGGCTGTCCGTCGGGCTCCGGATGGCGAGCGCGTCGAGGTGGCGGCGGATGCCGGACCAGAGAGCAGGCTGGCCGGCGTCGACGGCGACCAGGCTGCGGAGGTCCGGCGGGGCGAGGGCGGGGGCGGCCTCGAAGCGGTCGGTCTTCCCGGACCCCCGCCCCGCCTCGGCGCAGTAGACGGCCACGTCCGACCACTCCCGGCCCGCGGGGACGAGGGTGTCGTGTGCCACGACCCGATCCTGGTGTCCGCCGGAAAGCAGCTCGCCGGCGAGAATCAGGAGGGGGCGGTCGCCGCCGTTGCGGGCCTTGACGTGGCGCGATCGCTTCTCGTCCCGGATCTCGACCGTCCCCGCGCGGAGCGCGGCGTCGAGCAGGATCCAGGGTTCATCGGGCAGTGTCGTGCGGGCGTAGAGGGGGTAGACGGCAAGAAGGTCCTCCTCGTCCGGCTCGCCGACGACGAGATCCCGCAGGGCGGCGGCCAGGGCGTCGCGGGGGGTGGCGGGGCCGGTCTGGCGGGGCGCGGAGGCCAGCAGCCGCTCGCGGTCTTCCCGAGCCATCCAGCGCCCGTCGTGGAAGACAAAGCCCTCGGCGAGGAGGACCTCCCGGCGAAGGTCGTCCGGGGAGAGCCAGCGGTCGCGGTAGAGGACGTAACCGCGGTCGATCCACTCCTTCTCCTGCGGCGTGAGCCAGCGATCTCCCGCCCGAACGTAGCCGAGGGCGCGGAGGAGCTCCTCCGCGGAAGGCGCGGCGCCGGGGGCGGCGGCCGTCTGGGCGCCCGGCGCGGCGGGCGCGGGCGCGGCCGCCGCCAGGTCCGGAGGCGGGGGAGCGGGCGGGGCGAGGAGCGGGTCGGCGTTCAGCGCCTCCCGCAGTTCCCACTGGGTCCTCCATCGGCCGCGATACCAGGTTTCCCCCCGCGCGAAGGCCTTCGCTTCCTCGGCGGGCATCCAGCGGCCGGCGATGCGGACGAAACCCCGCGCGCTCAGGGCGTCCTCGACGAAACGCTCCTCCGGGAGGACGCGGCCGCCGGCGCGGACCATGCCGGGGGGCGGGTCGGCGGGCGGGGCGGGGGGGGCGGGTCGGAGCGCGAGCCCCGACACGAGCGCGACGGCCCCGGTCAGAACGGCCGCCGCCGCCGCCCAGCGGAGCGGGACGACGCGGCCGCGCCGCGTCGCCACCGGCTGGGTGGGGGACGGATCGGTGGTCATCGCCAGCAGCGTGCTGCGGCCCGCCTCCTCGGAGATCCGGCCGAGGACGCGGTTCTCGAAGCCGCGGGAGGCGGCGACGGGGGTCAGCGACCGCAGCGCCAGGAGGGCCTTCCGGTAGCCGGCGTACTCCCGCTCGCAGGCGGGGCAGGCCCGGAGGTGGGCGAAGAAGAACTCCCGGTCGCCCGCGGCGAACTCGTCGTCGTGGGCGCACGAGAAGAGGGATCGGACGCGGGCGCAGGTCTCGCTCGGTGTCGTCATCCGGTCTCCTAGGCGGTCCGCCCCGGGCGGCCCGACCGCATGTGTCGGCGCCGGGACTACGGCGTTTTCGGGTCCGCTTCCGCCGCCCCGGCCGGCTTCAGTCCCGTGGCCCGGTTCATTTCGCCCACCGTGGGCGACTGGGGCGGCCCGCCGGCGTACTCGACCGGCACGAGGTCCGCCCTCAGGTCGCGCACGTGGAGGAGGGTGAGGGTGCGGCCGTCGCAGGCGTAGACCGCCAGTTTGCGGCTCCCGGAGTCAGTCACCAAGACGACGTCGCGACCGGTCTCGTAGGCCCCTTTCGTCATGAGCAGGCTGGAGGGCGGCCGGGGCGAAAGGTCGATGGTGGTGGGCGCGGGGGCCGGGACGCCCGGTGGGGCGGGCCGGGCGGCCGCGGATTCCGCCGCCCGCTTCATCTGAATCACCGCGGGGGCTTGGCGCCTCCCGGCGTTCGAGAACTCGACGCACCGGAAGTCCGCGGCCAAGTCGCGGACGGCGACGACAGCCAGCCCGGCGTTGTCGATGCGGTAGACGGCCAGCTTGTGCGCCTCGCGGTCGAGGACCCAGAGCGCGTCCCGGTCCGGCGCGTAAGCGGCGGACAGGGTCACAACGAGCGCGTCCTGCGACGGGGCGGGGGGGGCGGGGGGGGGCTCCGCACCGGCCGGGGCGTGGACGAGGGATCCGGCGGCCAGAATCCACGTCCCGAGTCGCGCGGCGGCAAAGGGTATCGGTCGCATGATTCACCTCCCCGGGCCTGTTGTTCCGCCGGCCCGAATCGCTTCACGGCGCGGCGCCGGGGTGCCGCTGCAGGAATTGGTCCTTGAAGGCCATGCGCGCCCGGCTGATCCGGCTCTTCACGGTGCCGACGGGGACCCCCAGGATTCCCGCGATCTCGTCGTAGGCCAGGCCCTGGACCTCGCGCAGCACCAAGATCTCCTTCGCCTCCGGGTCGAGGGCTTCGAGCGACTCGTGGACATAGGAGCGCAACTCCTCGCGGGAGGAGGCCTCCTCGGGGCGCGGGGTGGCGGCCGGGGGGGCCGCGGTGACGATCTGGCTGGTGTCCGCGCCGGGGCGCTGGGCCTCGAGGGGGACGGCCGGATGGCGCGACCGTCGCTTGAACTCGTCCTTCGCCAGGTTGGTCGCGATCGTGTAGAGCCAGGTCGTGAACTTCGCCGTCGCGTTGTACTCCGGGATCTTCCGGAAGACGCGGAGGAAGGCCTCTTGGGCGAGGTCCTCGGCCGTCCGGAAGTCGCCCGTGTAGCGGTAGAGGTAGTTGGTGATGAAGTCCTTGTGCCGGCGTACGAGCTCGGCGAAGGAGCCCATCTCCCCGCGGGCGCAGGCTTTCATGAGATCGTGGTCCGACCGCTCGTCCGCGCTCACGCCCCTGTCCTCTCATCGCACGACGGGGATGCCGGCCGGTTCCGGAGAACGATTATAAATCCGGGAAAAAGCGGAGGCCACGATAATGGGGAACCGGGGTCGCGCGTGACGCGGGAATGCCCCCCGAGCTGAAATTGCGGCGCAGGCGGCGGCTCCCCAGGGGAGGGCTTGGCGGTTTTGCTGGATAGGCCGTTCGCGGGGGAGTTTGGCCGCCGAGGCCGTCGTGTCCGTATCGAAGGGGATCGCGATGATGACACGCGATCGTTCGGGGCGGCGTCCGCGTTATCCTTGACTGGGGCGAGGGATCCGGTAGCATCACGCCTCGTTCGCCTTTGCCCTTCGTTGCGGCGTGGCGCGGGGGCTTGCATCGGGGACGGCGTATGGCGCGTATCCAAGCCGGGTGGGTGCTCGGGGCGCTGGCGGCGGCGGCCGTCGCCGGCCCCGCCGCGGCCCAGCAACCGCAACAGCCCGCCGGCATCGAGATCGGCGCGCGCGGGTGGCGGAGCCACCTCTCCTTCGACGCGGAGGTCGACAAGAATTACATCCCGGGGACCTCGTTCGACGAGAACACCCTGGGGCAGGACAGTTCCAAGTTGATCCCCGTTCCCTACGCCCGCCTGGGGGGGCTCGGGCAGTACCTGATCGCGGACTACGTCCAGGCTTCGTACGACGGATCCGCCACCCTGACGGCGGATCTGACGGTCAGCGGCACCCGCTTCCCGGCGGGGACGCGCGTCGAGAGCGAGCTGGACCTGAAGCTGATCTCGGGGTACTACAACTACGGCCTCACGGACCCGCAGGGCTCCTTCCAGGCCGGGGTGCTGGCGGGCGTGAAGTACTTTCGCGTCGAGGCGGACGTGGAATCGGGAGCGGGCGGCGCCTCGATGCGCCTCACCGCCCCGGCCCCGGTCGTGGGCACCCTTTTCCGGATGACCCTGTTCGAGGGGCTGGAGATCAACGCCCAGATCGACGGTCTCCAGCTGCCCGAGTCGATTCTCGGCATGAAGGCCTATGTGCTCGAGGGGTTCGGGGAGGTCGTTCTCAAGATGGGATACCTCTCCGCGGGCGCCGGCTACCACTATCTCAAGGCCGAGTTCTCGGCCAACCGGGGCGACGACGACGAGATCGAGTTCGGCATGCTGATGCGGGGCCCCTATGCCGTCGTCGCGCTGATCTTCTGACGCGCGATGGTCGCCGTTCGTCGCGGAACCCTCCTCCCCGCGCTCTACGCGGGCGCGTGCCCTCGGATCGCTTTCCCTCTCCCTCCGCCTTCCCGGCCGGCGCGCGGCGGCGGAAAGGTTGTCAGGGGTCGAGCGGGGGGATAAAATCGACGCCGCATGCGCCGCAACCTGTTGTTTTGGATTCCGTGGGTGTGGGCGGCCGCGGCCCCGGCGGGCGAGCCGGCGGCCGCTTCCAGCTTGGACCGAGCCCACCGCGCGCTGTACGAAAAGGTCCGCCCCTCCATCGTGGGGATCCGGGCCCGCGGGACGCTCGGCGATGTTGCGGGGAGCGGGGTCCTGCTGGACGACCAGGGGCTCATTTTGACCTCGTCCGCGGTGGTCGGCCGCGGGGCGGAGCGCATCCAGGTCTACCTGTCGGGGCCGCGCCAAGTCCCGGCGCGGCTGGTCGGGGTGAGGCCGGAGGACGAGTGCGCGCTCATTCGGATCGACCCGTGCGGCCTGCCGCCGATCGCCCGGGGTGACTCCGGCGCGGTGGTCGTCGGGCAGCGCGTCTACGCGATCGGCAACGCCGAGAACGCCCTGATCCATGACGACCAAGCGGCGATGAGCGTGGGGATTGTCAGCGGGCTGTACGGGCTCCGCGACGGCCGCATGGGCTCGACCTACACGGGGCGGGTGATGGAGACGACCGCCGCCGTCAATCCCGGGATCGAGGGGGGCGCGCTGGTGGACGCCGAGGGGCGCTTGGTCGGTCTGCTGATCCTGAACTATTCCCCCCTCCGGTGGCTCGGCACGGCGATTCCCCTCGACACGCTCGCGCCGGTGATCGAGGAGTTGCGGCGGGAGGAGCAGGCATCCGAGGCGGCGGAGAAGCCGGTCGAGGCGGGGCAGATCGCCTTTTTGGGCGCCGATTTCGCGCCCGACCTGCCGGCCGAGGGCGGCCTGACGATCCGGGCGGTCGTCCCGGGGGGGCCGGCGGAGGCGGCGGGGCTGGCGCCGGGCGACCGCGTCCTCGAGATCGCGGGGACGGTGGTTCGAACGCAAGCCGAGCTGCTTGCGGCAGTCCGACGGCATGCCCCCGGTGCGCTGGTTTGGATGAAGGTGGACGTGGGGGGGGCCGTGCGCGAGATCAAGGTCACGCTGGGCGGGATCAAACCGTAGCCGGCGGATGCAGGAGGGGTGTCGTGAAGGCGGCGTTGGGGCGGGAATCGAGGCGGGGCGGCGGGCCGGGGTCCCGCGGCGTGGCGGCCGGGGCCGCGCTGATGGGGCTGCTGACGGGGCTCCTGCCGGTCTTCCGGGCGTCCGCCGAGGACGCGGCCGCGGAGGTCGATCGGGCGGTGGCGCGCGCGGCGGCGCGGATCGCGCCGGCGGTGGTCGCCCTCCACGTCGAGCGCGATGCCGAGGCCGTCGCGAAGTCGGGGAAGCCGGAGCCGGGGCTTCCCCCCGTCGTGCCCGGCGCGCGCACGCGCTCGATCCTCGACTATTACACCCGGCCGAAAGGGCCGGTTTCCGGCGTGGTCATCGACCCGGACGGGCTTGTCCTGACCAGCTACTACAATGTCGCCGGGTCGGTGACGTCGATCGCGGTCACGTCGGGAGATCGGACGTGGCCCGGGACGCTTCTCGGGTGGAGCGAACTGCACGACGTGGCGCTGGTGCGGGTCGAGGCGGCCGGGCTGACGGCGGCCGAGCCGGCCCCGGCCGCGTCGTTCGCCGTCGGGCGGTTTTGCGTCCACGTCGGCCGCAGCCCGGTTCCCGCGCGTCCGACGATCACGTGGGGCATCCTCAGCGCCCTCCGGCGCTGGGACGGCACGGCGATCCAGACCGACACCGAGATGAGCTTCGGAAGCGCCGGCGGCGCCGTGGCCGACCTGCAGGGCCGGCTGCTGGGGATCGCCAGTCACATCGCAGACCGGACCGTTTGGGGGCAGAGCTCCGGTGTCGGGTTCGCCACCACGTGGGCGTCGATCCGGGAGATCCTCCCGCGTCTGAAGGCGGGGGAGCGGATCGAGCGCCGGACGGGATTTCTCGGCGTGGGATTCGATGAGGAGGCGTTCGAGGAGGGGGCCCGGATCCTGCGCGTCGCGCCCGACTCTCCCGCCGCGAAGGCCGGGCTCCAGGCGGGCGACCTCATCATCGAGTTCGCCGGCAAGCCGGTCCAGCACTACGAGCAGCTGATCGAGGACCTTCGCGTCACGCCCCCGGGGTCGAAGGTGGCGATCAAGGTGCGGCGGGGCGAGGAGGTGCGGGAGGTCGAGGTGGAGCTGGTGGAGCGGCCGGCGGGGCCGTGACGGCGGCCGGGCCGCGTGCGGGGTCGCGGATCGAGGCCGGCCGGCGCGCCCGGGGCGCGAGGATACGCCAAGGCGCGCCGCGGCCGGGAAGGTCCCGCGGGGCGTGTGGAGCGCCAAGACCGTGCATCGCACACGACGATCGATCCTCCGATGCGCGCCGGCGTGCGCCGCGCTGCTCGCGGCGGCCGGCCCCGCGGCGGCCGGGGAGGCCGGTGCGCCGCCGGCCCCCGCGCTCGAGCAGGCGCTGGTGGACGCCGTCCGGCGCGCGGTCCCGGCCTTCGTCTTCATCGGGGGCGGTTCCGGTGTCTGCATCAGCGCGGACGGGTGGATCCTGACGAACTACCATGTCCTGATCGGACCGGTCGGACCGGCGACGGAGGGGCAGCAGTGGCGCGTCGTCTTCCCGGGCGGCGCGCGCTATTTCGCCGACGTCGCCGGCTACTCGCTTCGCGGCGATCTGGCGCTGCTGAAGATCCGGGAGGCCTCGGGGCTGCCGTTCGCCGAGCTCGGGGACTCGGATGCGCTCGTCGTGGGCCAGCACGTCTTCGCCGTCGGCAACCCGTTCATGCTGGGCTCCCGGATCTGGGAGCCGTCGGTCAGCTTCGGCATCGTCAGCGCGGTCCACCGGTTCCAGGAAGGCTACTCCGACGCGATCCAGACGGACGCGCAGATCAACCCGGGGAACTCCGGCGGCCCGCTCTTCACGATGGACGGGAAGGTGGTCGGCATCAACGGACGCATCGCGCTCAAGTACGGAAACCGCGTCAACAGCGGCATCGGGTATGCGATTCCCGCCGCGCAGATCCGGCGCTTCCTGCCGAAGCTCAAGGCCGGCGGCCGCGTCTATCACGGATTCGTCGACGGCCTCCAGATCGCGGACCCCGACGCCGCGGGCGGCGTCTACGGGACGGGCGTCCTCGTCACGGGCGTCTACGAGAGCGAGTTCGGACGGGAGCCGACCCCCGCGCAAAAAGCCGGCTTCCGGCCGGGCGATCTCATCGTTCGCGTCGCGGGCGCCCGCACCTTCAACACGCGCCGGTTCCACGGCATCCTCGGGACCTATCCGGCCGGATCCACCGTGACCATGACGGTGCGCCGGGCGGACGGGGACTGGGACCTGGAAGTCTACCTCGGGGAGGCGGAGCAGGCCGGGGCGGGGGCGCCGTCCGTCTCGAAGCGCCCGTGGCTCGGCCTGACCGGATCCCGGGCGCGCGGGGGCTCGGGCCTGCAGGTGGAGGAGGTGGAGCCCGACTCCCCCGCCGCGAAGGCGGGCCTGAAGGAGGGGGACGTGATCCTCGCGGCGGACGGCGAGCCCCTTCACGACTTCCGCAGCCTGCGCGACGCGCTCGGCCGGAAATCCCCGGGGGAGGAGATGCTGTTCCGGGTCCGGCGCGGGGACCGGACGATCGAGGTGCCGGTCACGCTGGGGAAGATCCAGTCGGAAGAGGAGCCTTGAGGGCGCCCGCCGCCCCCAAGGCCCGCGGACCGCGCGAAAGCGCGGGGGCGCTCAGCGCTTCCACTCCAGCGTCGCCGCCCACGCCAGCCAGTCCGCCTGCAACGCGTCGAGCGGCTTGCCCGTGACCGCCTCGAGCGTCGCCGCGCCGGTGGCATCGCGTGCCGCCGGATCTTCCGCCGCCGCCGCGGCCCGGAAGGCCTTGTAGAACGGAATCAAGCGGTCCAGCTCCTGCAGATACATGCACAGGTAGCGGGACTCGGCATAGGGGAGGCTGTGCCGGCGATAAAACTCGTCGGCCGGCATGGCGAGCAGGCGGCGGAGGGGGATGAGGGTCTTTTTCTCGATCGCCTCCCGGAGGTAGGGGAGGCGCCAGTTGACCAGGCCGCGGATGCGGTCGTCGGTGAGCTGGCACTGCTCGAAAAGGGAGGCGAGTCCTTCATTGAGCCAGGCCGGCGCGCCGGGAAAGTCGGCGGCGAGGAGGGGATGGGTGATCTCGTGCACCAGGGTCCCCGTCCCGGTGGCGATATTCATGACGAGCTTCCGCTCATCCGGACGGAAGAACCCGTACGGCGTGGACGGCTTCCCGCCGTAGTGGCGGACATGGTAGTCCTCGTAGGAGCGCGCGTCGCGGAAGAGGTAGACGGCCATCGGGCGGTCCGGCTTCCGATCGAAGAAGGTCTTCGTTAGGGCGCGGTAGGCGCGGCGGACGGTCGACTTTCCCTCCTCCATGCCGGCGCGGTCGGTGTTGGAGGCGACGACGAAGAGATCCTCGACGGGCTCAATGGTGTAGCCGGCGCCGAGATCGCGGCGAACGTCCTCGACGAGCGCCGCCTGGGCGGCGGAGGGCTCCGCCGCGGCGGCCGCGGACGCCGCCACGATCGAAACGAGCAGGCCGGCGACCCGGCCCCCCGTCGGCCGGCGGCGTCTCCTCAGCGGACAGGCCGGGGGCTGCGCAACCATGATTCGATTATAACGAAAGGCCGGGCTTCCAGGATGAAAAGTCGAGAGCGAGAGCCGCGGGGAACGTTCGTCCGGAAATGACTTGATTTGGGGACCCGGAACCCATAGCATCCGTTTATGCATCGGCGCGGGACCCGGGCACCGGGTTCATCCTTTTCCGCGTCCCGGATCGCCGGCGGGGAAAGGATTTTGACAGGGCGGTCCTTTTGACGGGAGCTGTCTCATGGCCGTTGTGAAGAAGTCCGCGAAAAAGCCGGCGGCCGCACCCGGCGCGTCGCTTCCCGACGTCAAGCTGCACGGCCCGGATGTCATGAAGCGGATCGCCGAGACGGCCTACTATCTCTGGGAGAAGCGGGGTCGCCCGCACGGCAGCGACATGCACGACTGGCTCGAGGCCGAGAAGATCGTCCTGGGGAAGAAGTAGGCCGGCGACACCCCTCGCACGCCCTGTTCTTTGCCCGCCTCCGCCCGAAAGCCGCGCCGCTCTTGGGCGGAGAGCGTCAGGCGGAGCGTGTGGGGGGCTATGTGGGACCGGATTCGTCTCAATCCGAGAGAATGAAAACCCGCCGTCCGGCGGGTTTTTCATTTAGGGCAGGTCGTTGAGGATCTCTTCGCGCTTTTTCGTGAATTCCTCGGCCGTGATGAGGCCGGACTCCTTCAGCCGGCTCAACTCACGCAGCCGGTCTTCGACGCCGACGGGAGACGATGTCTCGTCGGCGCCTCCCGGCTTCAGTTCGCCGATGCCCACCTGGGAGAGGTACGTCCCGACGCCGACGGCCAGCGCCCCGAGGATGACATAGAAGTCCAGCCCTTCCGTGCTCGACCCCTTGGGTACGATCACCGAGACTTGCGAGAGCTTCAGCAGGACGATCAGGCCGGTGAAGGCATACTGGAGGTTGAGGAACCGCTCGTTCCGGAAGCTGAGCACGAGGGCGGCGATGGGCATGCCGACGAGCAGGATCAGGATGATCTGCCCGAAGGCTACGAAGTCGATTTTCTTGCTGTCGGCGATGTAGGTGCCGACGTAGACGAGCATGAATGCGACGTAGAAGACGATCCCGATAATGGTCACAATGTCGCCTAGGCCGAAGCGGCGGGAGGTCATGCGCACCCCCTCCTTGGAGGCCCGTGCCCCGGCGGGGGCCAGCAGGTCAAAACCCATTTCCGATTCCGTGGCCATGTGCGATTCCCGAGCCCTTCGACGCGACGCGGCGGCCCGCGCGCGACGGATTATCCTTGAGCGGGAAGAGGGAGTCAACACATTTGTGTCGGGCTTTTGCAGGGGGCGTTGTTAAGCGGTTGGTGTGACGGCAGTTGCGGTCGGCATCCTGCTGGAAAAGGCTGGCGTCCCCGCTTCCTCGGAGGTAAGTTGAGCCGCATCCGGGTCTGCGTGCGTGCGGGCGTCGCGCGCAATCGGGTTTCACCATGACTGCATCCGATCCAGCCGCGGCGGCGCGGGAATCTCCGGCGGCCTTGGCCGGGGCCTCCGGTGTCGATGCCGTTCCCCCTTCGCGGAACCCGCTGAAGCGTCTGTACCGGTGGGTCCTGTCTTGGGCGGATCATCCGGGGGGTACGTGGGCCCTCTTCGGCATCGCCTTCGCGGAGTCGTCCTTTTTCCCCGTGCCTCCGGATGTTCTGCAGATCGCTCTTTCGGTGGGGCGGCCCCGCCGGGCCTTTTGGTATGCGGCCGTCAGCAGCGTCGGGTCGGTGGCAGGGGGGATCCTGGGGTATGCCATCGGGTTCGCCCTGTTCGAGTCGGTCGGCCGGGCGATTCTCGGCGCCTACGGGCTCGAAGGCGCCTTCCGGACGGTCGGGGGCTATTACCAGGAAGGCGCCTTCCTGTACATCTTCCTGGCCGCGTTCACGCCGATCCCGTACAAGGTTTTCACGATCGCGGCGGGGGTCTACCATGAGCAGGTCTCCTTGGCGGTGCTCGCGGGGGCCTCGGCGGTCGGGCGGCCGCTGCGGTTTTTTCTGGTGTCGGCGATGCTCTTTTTCTTTGGAGAGCGGATCCAGGCCTTCATCGAGAAGCACTTCGAGTGGCTGACCCTGCTGGTGGGGGCCGGCGTGGTGGCGGGGTTCCTGGCCATCCGGTGGATGCGGTGATTCGGCCGGCGCGGCGGGTATTGGTCTTGCATCGTGTTTCCGGCCCCCGATATAATCGCCGGCCCGGATGTGCATCCGGGCCGGCTCCTCCCGGGGGCGATTGCCCGGCTTCCAGTTCGCGGCGGGTGTCATGGGGCTCATCATCGCCGTGCTCCGGGTGATCCCGGGCGTGCGGCACATCGCGATGGGGCAGGCCGCGGCGGGCGTGGCTTGGTTCGCCCTCTTTGTGATCCCGCTCAACTTCGGCGTCTTGGCCCCGCTGGCTTGGCCGGGACGGGAAGCGCGGGTGGTGCGCGTGGTGTTGTGCGGGGTGTCGGGAGTCGTCCTGGGGGTTTCCCACCGCCGGGCATCCGAGGCGGAGCGGATGACGCGGCGGCGCGAGGCGCGGCGGGCGGCGAGGGCGGTCGATGCCCGTCTCTTGGGCGCCTGACCCGCCGGGGACCGCCTGGAGGCGCCGGGCGGATCGAGCGTTCCTATGCTCAAAGAAGCCTGCGGCCTGTTCGGCGTCTACGGCTCGTCCGAGGCGGTCGAGAAGACCTACCTCGGCCTGTTCTCGCTCCAGCACCGCGGGCAGGAGAGCGCGGGGATCTCCGTCGTAACGGGGGGCCGTCTGGAGACCCACCGCGGGATGGGGCTGGTCTCGGAGGTGTTCGACCCGTCGACCCTCGCCCGCCTGCGGGGCCACGCCGCGATCGGGCACGTCCGCTATTCAACCACCGGCTCGAGCGTTGAGCAGAACGCGCAGCCGCTGTCGGCCAACTGCGGTTGGGCACAGATCGCCGTCGCGCACAATGGGAACCTGGTCAACAGCCGGCTGCTCCGGACGCGGTTCGAGGAGGCGGGGTCGATCTTTCAGACGACGGTGGACAGCGAAGTACTGCTCCATCTCATCGCGCGCCCCTCCGGCACGCAGCGGGAGCTCTTCAAGAACGTCGTCGAGCGGCTGCTGCAGGGGCTGCCGGATGTGCACGGGGCCTACTCGCTCCTGTTCCTGACGTCGTACGACCAGCTGATCGCGGTGCGGGACCCGAACGGGATCCGCCCGCTGGCGCTGGGCCGGCTGCCGGGCGGGGGCCACGTGGTGGCCAGCGAGACCTGCAGTTTCGATCTCGTGGGGGCGGAGTACGTCCGGGACATCCGGCCGGGGGAGCTGCTGGTGATCGACCGGGGCGGGTTGAAGAGCCACCGGTTTGTCCGGGGGGCGGAGGCGCGGTCCGCCCACTGCATCTTCGAGCACATCTATTTTGCGCGTCCCGACAGCCGGGTCTTCGGCGAGAATGTGCATCTCGTGCGCAAGGCGTTCGGCCGGGCGCTGGCGCGGGAGCACCCGGTGAAGGCGGACCTGGTGACGGCGATCCCCGACTCGGGGAATTCCGCCGCCCTCGGGTACGCGGAGGCGTCGGGCCTCCCGTTCGAGACCGCCTACATCCGGAACCACTACATCGGGCGGACGTTCATCCAGCCCGCCCCGCAGCTGAGGCGCAAGGGCGTCGAGATCAAGCTGAACGTCGTGGCGGACGTCGTGCGGGGCAAGCGGGTGATCGTGATCGACGACTCCATCGTGCGCGGGAACACGTCGCGCGCCCGGGTCCGAAGCCTGCGGGCGGCCGGCGCGAAGGAGGTGCACATGCGCATCTCCTGCCCGCCCGTCCGGTTCCCCTGCCATTACGGGATCGACTTCCCCAGCGCCGGCGAGCTGATCGCCGCGCAGATGAGCGTGGACGAGATCGCCCGGTTCATCGGCGTGGAGACCCTGGGATACCTCAGCCTCGAGGGGATGCTCCGGTCGGTCCGCAACGGCCCGGATGCATTCTGTACCGCCTGCTATACGGGCGACTACCCGGTGCCGCCGGAGGAAGCGGGGAACAAGTTGCGGCTGGAGCCATCCTGCGGGTGAGGGGCTCGGCCTCGGCGGCGAACGGGATCGGCCGGCGTTCCGGCGGCGGGGGGCGCGGGGTCACACGGAGGCGACGCACATGGACTGGGCGGCGACGCGCACGGTGGTGACGGGCGGCGCGGGGTTTGTCGGCTCCTTCGTCGTGGAGGCCCTGCGGGCGCGCGGCTGCCGCGAGGTCTTCGTTCCCCGCCGCCGCGATTACGATCTGGTGCAGGGCGACGCCGTCCGGCGGCTCTACCGCGATGCGCGGCCCGACGTCGTCATCCACTTGGCCGCCGTCGTCGGGGGGATCGGCGCGAACCGGGCGCATCCGGGGTCGTTCTACTACGACAACCTGATGATGGGCGCGCAGCTGATGGAGGAGGGGCGGAAGGCCGGCCTGCGCAAATTCGTCGCCATCGGCACGGTCTGCGCCTACCCGAAGCACACGCCCGTCCCGTTCCGGGAGGAGGATCTCTGGGCCGGCTACCCGGAGGAGACGAACGCCCCGTACGGGCTGGCCAAGAAGATGATGCTGGTCCAGGCCCAGAGCTACCGGCAGGAGTACGGGTTCAACGCCGTCTTCCTGCTCCCCGTCAACCTGTACGGCCCGCGGGACAATTTCAACCTCGACTCGTCGCACGTGATCCCCGCCCTCATCCGCAAGTGCGTCGAGGCGCGCGAGGCGGGCGCCCCCGAGATCGTCGTCTGGGGCACGGGCCGCGCCTCGCGGGAGTTTCTCTACGTCGAAGACGCCGCCGAGGCGGTGGTCCTCGCGGCCGAGCGCTACGACAAGGCGGATCCCGTCAACATCGGCGCCGGCTTCGAGGTGACCATCCGGGATCTGGTCGGTCTCATCGTCCGGGAGACCCGCTACGCCGGCCGGGTCGTCTGGGACGAGACGAAGCCGGACGGCCAGCCCCGCCGGTGCCTCGACACGTCGCGGGCCGAGCGGGAGTTCGGGTTTCGAGCCCGCACCCCCTTCGAGGCGGGGCTCCGGAAGACGGTCGCGTGGTTCGAAGCGGCGCGGCGATCCGGGTCCGTCCGTCTCTGATCGGCGGAGTCCGGGCGTTTCTTGACCGAGGGCCCCGGCGCGTGTACCCTTTCGAGCCGGCGTCTTGCTCCCAGGATGCACCATGCGCGTCAGCGTGATCGGCACCGGCTACGTGGGGCTCGTCACGGGGGTCGTCTTCGCCGAGCAGGGGCACGAGGTCTGCTGCGTCGACGCGGACGCGTCGAAGGTGGCGATGCTGGCGGCGGGACGGCCGACGATCTACGAGCCGGGGCTGGAGCCGCTCTTGCGGAAACACCTCGCCTCCGGCCGGCTCCGGTTCACGCAGTCGGTGGCGGAGGGGGTTGCCCGCGGCGAGGTGGTTTTCATCGCCGTCGGCACGCCGCCCGATGCGGAGGGGGCGGCGGACCTCACGCAGATCGAGGCCGTTGCGCGCGAGATCGCGCAGGCGCTGACGGCCTACCGGGTGATCGTCGAGAAGAGCACCGTTCCCGTCGAAACGGGGGAGCGGGTGAAGCGGACGATCGCCAAGTTCGCGCCGGCGGGGGCGGACTTCGATGTCGCGTCGAACCCGGAGTTCCTGCGGGAGGGCTCGGCGATCGCGGACGCGATGAAGCCGGACCGGATCGTGATCGGCTGCGAAAGCGCGCGGGCGGAGGGGATCCTGCGAAGCCTGTACGCCGGGTTCGGCGCGCCCCTGGTGGTTACCGACATTCGGAGCGCGGAGCTGATCAAGCACGCGAGCAACTCCTTCCTGGCCCTGAAGATCTCGTACATCAACGCGGTGGCCGCGCTGTGCGAGGCGGTGGGGGCGAACGTGGTCGAGGTGGCGCGCGGGATGGGGTTGGACCCGCGGATCGGCCCCCGGTTTCTGGAGGCGGGGCTCGGCTACGGGGGGAGCTGTTTCCCGAAGGACGTCTCCGCCTTCGCCCGCATGGCGCGGCAGGCGGGGGTCCCGATGCCGATTCTCGAGGCGGTGCCCGTCGTGAACCGGGACGCCCTCAACCGGTTCCTCCGGAAGATCGAGGAGGAGGTCTGGGTCCTCAAGGGCAAGACGATCGGCCTCTGGGGGCTCGCCTTCAAGCCGGACACGGACGACGTGCGGGAGTCGCCGGCCCTGGCGGCGGCGGCGGCGCTGCGGGACCGGGGGGCGGTGGTGCGGGCCTACGACCCGCAGGCGATGGATCGGGCGCGGGAGGCGATGCCGGACCTCGTGTGTGCGGCCGATCCCTACGACGCCGCGGCCGGGGCGGACTGCCTGGCGATCGCCACGGATTGGCAGGTCTTTCGGGAGGCCGACCTGGGGCGGCTGAAGCGCGTGATGCGCCACCCGACCGTCGTCGACGGTCGCAATCTATTCGATCCGGCGGCGATGCGCGCCGCGGGCTTCGTCTACCGGAGCATGGGGCGTCCCTGACCTATCGCCCCGCGTCCGGCCCCGCCTCCGTCGTCAAGGGGAGCTCGGTCTTCGTCTGCTTCTCGTGCGGGAAGAGGCTGCGCCCGCGCCCGAACTTCGGGGAGACCCCCACGAGGAACTGCTTCTCGTCCCGGTAGGGGTCGAAGTTCGCCCACACCTCGAGATAGGCGTCGTGCAGGTCCCACTGCGCCGCGAACCGGCGTCCGGTCACCTCCCGCACATACAGGTCGAACGCGTACTGGGCATAAAGGTTCAGCCGGGGGGTGGGCTGGAGGTACGCCGTCACCCGCAGCGTCTCGGTGACGTTGTGGGCCATGTAGTAGCCGGCCGAGACCCGCATCCCGTCGAGCAGATTCGCCTGGGCGGTGAAGCCCGTCACCTCGGGGCGGCGATCCCGCGTGCTGTATTCCTCATCGACGCGGAAGCTCAACCGGCTGCGGGGCGTCAGCTCCGCCATCAGAAAGAGGTTCGAGAAGCGTCGCTCGGAGTACGTCGACCCGTCCGGGTCGGGGGGCAGGGTGATCCAGTGGAAGGGGGAAAGGGAGTTCTGGGGGCGGGCGTCGGTCGTATCGCGCTCCCGGTCGGGGTACATCTCGAGGGCGGCGTAGACCTGGAGGAAATCGACGATCTCCCGGTGGCCCTCCGGCCCGACCCGGGTCTGGAAATGCTGGTTGAGACGGAAGGTGATCTCTTCGAAGCGGTCGGCCGTCTCGACCGTGTCGTAGGGGATCAGCTCGTCGGACGGGACGGTGCAGGCGTAGTTTTGGGTGTAGCGGACCTCTCCGGAGAGGACATGGCGCAGGTCGTGCATCCCGGCGAGGTCCCAGTCGAACCGGTAGATGCCCTGGGCCTGCATCTCGGCCCGCCCGCCGGCGTAGCCGACGAACCGGTCTTGGGTCCCGGCGTCGGCCAGCGTTTCCTGGAAGACGCTCCACCGGGCTCCGACGAAGGGGGCCAGGTGGAGGGGGCCGAGACGGAGGGGATGCCAGATCTCATGGGTGCTGTCGAACCGCCAAATCCGGTCGTCGGGGCCGGGGGGGGGCGGGGCTTCGAAATCGCGGTGCCACCGGACCTCATCCGCCTGGGCGGTGACAAAATAATAAAGATCGGGCAGGACGGACGGCCAGAGGGCCTGGGCGATGCCGGCGGCGGCCGCCTGGGGCGTGTACTCGACCTGCTCCTGCCAGTCGTTGAGCGTGTTTCGCTCCAGCAGGCTCACGCCCCAGTTGTCGTAGAGGCCCCGCAGGGAGAGGTAGGACTCGGGCGCCTTCTCTTCCCGCTCCTCGCGGGGGAAGAACTCGAGCAGGAAGTCCCGGTCGCTGATGTAGTTGCCCTCCACGTCGAGGCGCCAGTTCGCATCGAGCCGGTGGCGGTGGAAGACGTGGGCGCGCCCCCGGTTGTCATGCCGGAGGGGCGATGCGGCCTCCAGGTCCGCGTCGAAGTCGTTGTCCAAGTTTCGGCCGCGGTCCTTGAGGTAATACGTGTCGAGGAAGCCCTGGTAGCTGTCCGCCACGTCGTAACGCAGGTCTATCCCCGTCCCCCAGCCGCGCTCGTTCCGGAAGTCGAGGTCGAGCAGCACCTCGCCCCACTTGGTGCGGACCGGCCGGCCGTGGCGGTCCCGCCGGGGCTGGCCGTCCGGACCGGTCTCCTCGGTCTGAATGGGGAGTCCCCAGCGGGTGAGGACGGTGGGGCCGAAGCGGGAGGTGTTGCCGCCGGCGATCCGGCGGAGGGGGAAGGCCTCGCCCAGGTCGTACGTGAAGAAGGGCCAGTAGCCGAGCGGGACGCCATTGATGCGGGGGACGAGGTCCTGCATCGCGAGGAGGCCTCCCGGTGCGTCCGGGTGGCGCGAGAATTCCAGGCGGCGGACGACGATGTCGTAGTGAGGGGTTCCGTAGGTGCAGGTGGTGATGGAGGCGTGCTCGGCGACGAAGAAGTCCTCCGAGACCTGGCGGGCTTCCGCCGCGCGGATCACGATCGCTTGGTTCGTTCTCGGCTCGCGCGTCCGGGCGCGGAACTCGACGAAGATTCCCTCGTTGCGCCGCAGGTCGAGGAAGACGCGGTCGGCCATCAGGGTGCCCCGCCCCTCCCGCTGCAGCCGGACGTTTCCCTCGGCGTAGATCTGGTCGATGCGCCGGACGACATCGAGGTCGGCGGCGGGTGCATCGCCGGCCTCCGCGCCGGCGCCCGCCCACCCCACGACGTGGTCGGCTTGGAGGAGATGGCCGTTCGTGGCGATCGTCACGCCGCCGTAGAGGAGGATGACCCGGAAGGGGCCCTCGCGCCACTGCTCGGCGTACTCGAACTCGGCGGTGACGGGCGAGGCGGGCGGCGAGCCGGCTGGAGGCGCAAGAGGCGGGGCGGGGGCGGTTTTCGGAAGGATCCTCCCGGGACGGGGCGAAAGGCCCACCGGCTCGTTCGGCGGGGGCGCCGGCGCGGGGGATTCCACCTCCGAAGCGGCCGGCGCCTCGGCGGGCCCTGCGGCGGCGGGGCGGCCGGCGCCGGCGAGGGCCAAGCCGACCGCCGCACGGACCCAGGCGCGGGAGCGCTTCGTCATGCGTCGGCCCCGGGATCCGTGCTCCCTCACCCGTGCAGCTCCGCCCAGTTCGGTCCCGACGATACATCCACCTTGAGCGGGACTTCAAGCGGAAAGGCCCCCTCCATCTCCTCCCGCAGCACGGCACGGGTCCGGTCGGCTTCGTCCCCGGGGGCCTCGACGACGAGCTCGTCGTGGACTTGGAGGAGGAGGCGGGCGCGGAAGCCGCCGCGGTCCAGGCGCCGGGCCACGCGGAGCATGGCGAGCTTGATGATGTCAGCCGCCGAGCCCTGGATGGGGGTGTTGACGGCCGTCCGCTCGGCGAATCCGCGGAGGCCCGGCTGGGGGCTGGCGAGGTCGGGGAGGTAGCGGCGCCGCTTCAGGAGCGTCGTGACGTAGCCGGTCTTCCGGGCCTCGGCCACGACGCTGTCGAGATAGCCCTTCACGGCGCCGTAGCGGGCGAAGTAGCGGTCGATGATCGATCGGGCCTCGGCGTGGGGGATGCCCAACTGGAGAGACAGGCCATGGTCGCTCATGCCGTAAAGGATGCCGAAGTTGACGGCCTTGGCGCGCCGGCGCAGCTCCGGCCCGGCCTCCGCCGGGCTCCCGCCGAAGAGCTCCGCGGCCGTCCGCGCGTGGATGTCCTCGTCGCGCCGGAAGGCCTCGCGCAGCGACGGGTCGCCCGACAGATGGGCGAGAACGCGGAGCTCGATCTGCGAGTAGTCGGCCGAGACGAACGTCCATCCGGGCTCGGGCACGAAGGCCCGCCGGATCAGGCGCCCCTCGGGGGTCCGAACGGGGATGTTCTGGAGGTTCGGCTCGCTGGAGGAGAGGCGGCCGGTCGCCGTGACCGTCTGGTTGTAGGACGTGTGGATCCGCCCGGTCTCCGGATGGATGAGGCCGGCCAGCGACTCCGCGTAGGTGCTCTTGAGCTTGGCGAGGGTCCGGTACTCCAGCAGCCGCGCGGGGAGGGGATGGACGGCGGCGAGGCGCGCGAGCACGTCCATGTCCGTGGAGAAGCCCGTCTTGATGCGCCGGCCGGGCTCGAGGCCGAGCCGCTCGAACAGGATGTGCTGGAGCTGTTTCGGGGAATCGGGGTTGAACGGCTCGCCGGCCAGCGCCTGCATCTCCGCGGCGAGGGCCGCCGTCCGGCGCCCGAACTCCTCGCGGAGGGCGTCGAGCGCGGCGCGGTCCACGCGCACCCCCGTGTACTCCAGGCCGGCGAGAATCTCCAGCAGGGGGCGCTCGACCTCCGCGTAGAGATCCCAGAGGTCCTGCGCCCGGAGCTCGGGGGCGAGCCGCGCGTGAATCCGCAGCGCGACGTCGGCGTCCTCGCACGAGTAGACCTTCGCCTGCTCGATCGGCACGCGGTCGAAGGAAATCGCCTCCTTACCCCGGCCGGTCACCTCCTCGAAGGAGATGAGGTGGTGCCCGAGGTATTCGCGGGCCAGCGCCTCCAGTCCGTGGCTGGGCTTGGACGGGTTCAGGACGTAGGAGGCCAGCATGGTGTCGCCGAGGATGCCGCGCAGGCGGACGCCGTGGCGCGCGAGCACGATCCAGTCGTATTTCAGGTTCTGGCCGATCTTGCCCGGGGTGTCCGCCTCGAGAAGCGGGCGGATCGAGTCGAGGACCTCCCCGAGCGGCAACTGGCCCGGAAGCCGCCCGGCGGGGACGGGCGGCGGCGCGGCCGCATGCGCGAAGAGGTCGCCTTGGGGGTTGTCGGGCGCCGCCTCCGATCGCGGGGATCCGGCGCCGTCCGGCGGCGGGGCCGGCGCGCCGGTGTGCCCCACGGGCACATACCACGCTTCACCCGGCGCGGCCGCGAAGGAGAGCCCGACGAGCGCGGCGCGCATCGGGTCCTTCGCCGTCGTCTCCGTGTCGATCGCGAAAACGGGGACTTCCCCGAGGCGGCGGATCATCGCGGTCAGCGCGTCCCGGTCGGTCACCAGGCGGTACCCGTCGGCGGGAAGCGTCCGGGCGGGCGGGAGCTCCTTGAGAAGCCGGCCGAACTCGAGCTCGGCGAAGAGCGCCCGCAGGCGGGACGTGTCGGGCGGGGACGGCCGGAGATCCCCGGGTCCCCGGTCGAGAGGGACGTCCGTCCGGATCGCGGCCAGTTGCCGCGAGAGGCGGGCCGCCGCCGCCCCCCCCGCGATCCGTTCCCGCAGCTTCGGCTGCGGAATCCGCTCCGGGTGGGCGAGAATCTCCTCCAGCCCGCCGTGCTCGGCCACGAGCCGCGCCGCCGTCTTTTCCCCCACTCCCTTCACCCCCGGGATGTTGTCGGTCGCATCCCCGGCCAGGGCGAGGACGTCGACGACCCGCTCGGGGCCGACGCCGAACCGCTTCTTCACCGCGTCGATCCCGAGGGTCGCCCCCTTCATCGTGTCCAGCAGCGTGATCCGGTCGGAGACAAGCTGCATGAAGTCCTTGTCGCCGGTGACGAGGACGCAGGGGAACCCTTCCGCGACGGCCCGGATCGCCAGGGTGCCGATCACGTCATCGGCCTCGACCCCTTCGATCTCCAGAATCGGGAGGCCGAGGGCGCGGGTGACCTCCTTGACGCGGGGAATCTGGGCGACGAGATCGGGGGGCGCGGGAGGACGGTTCGCCTTGTAGGCGGGAAAGAGGGCGTCGCGGAACGTGGGGCCCGGCGCGTCGAAGATGACGGCGATTCGGGCCGGCCGATGCTCCTTCAACAGCTTCAGGATCATCTGGGTGAAGCCGTAGACGGCGTTCGTGGGGACGCCCTTGGATGTGGAGAGGGACGGGATGGCATAGTAGGCGCGGAAGAGGTGCGAGGTGCCGTCGATCAGGAAGATCGGGTCATCCATGTGCGGATAGCCAGGGCGTGACGGGGACGGACGCAAAAATGGAAAGCGGAATTCGCACCCCACGACGGCGGGGACATTGTCCTTTTGAGGGGTTGACCTGTCAAGGTATGGTTGACGGGGAGGGGATGGGGGGTGAAATCGGCCAGGAGGGGTCGTGGAGAAGCGGAGGAGGGGGTGTGGGGACGAGCGATACCGGGATGGGCGTTTTGAAGGTCTGACGTTACCCCTTTGCCGGCAGTGATTTTCGAAATTCCCCCTTGCTTTCGGGACCTCGGTTGCTATAATCGCCCCCGTCGTTGCGAAGGGGTGGGAGCCTTCGAGCGACCTCCCGTCCGTCTCCGGTTGCTGGGGGACAGCAAACACCGGGGACACCTGGTCAACGAGGGATCTTCCGCGGCTGGGGGAGTCACGTCCAGTTCCATGGCGGTCGCGTTGCCGCCGCGTCCCCCCGTGTCCGTGGATGCATGGGACGCCGTCGTCCGGTCGTTGCCGGCTCGGCGGGTGGGGGAACTGGGATGGATCCTCGTGTCATCCTGAGCTCCGCGCTCGAACGCGACGAGATCGCGCCGATCGAAGCCCTCATTCTGATGCAGGAGGGGGAGACCCTTCTGCCGGAGCTCCAGCACGTCGCCAACGAGTTGACCCATCGCCTGCATCACGGCCGCGTCAGCTACGTCAAGAGCAAGTCGATCCATTACACGAACATCTGCCGGGCGGAGTGCTCCTTCTGCCCGTTCTGGCGCAAGAAAGGCCAGCGCGGCGCCTACACGATGAGCGTCGAGAAGGTGCTCCGGGAGATCAAGGCCGCCCCCGACGTGTCCGTGATCGAGCTGCAGGGGGGGCTCAACCCGGACTTGGCCTTCTCCTACCATCTCGAGCTGGTGCGGGCGATCCGGGCGCAGCATCCGAAACTGCACATCCACGCCTTCTCGCCGGCCGAGATCCACTTCCTGGCGCGGCGCAGCCGCATGCCGGCGATCGAGGTGCTGCGCCAGTTGCAGGATGCCGGCTTGGATTCCATGCCCGGGACCGGTGCGGAGGTTCTCAACGACAAGGTCCGCAAGAAGATCTGTCCCGACAAGCTCCGCACGGCCGACTGGATTGACATCGTCAAGACCGCCCACCGGTTGGGCATTCCCACCTCCGCGACCCTCATGTTCGGGCACGTGGAGGACGAGATCTACCTCTGCGAGCACCTCGAGATCCTGCGGAACATCCAGAAGGAGACGGGCGGCTTCACGGAGTTCATCCCCATGCCGTTCATCCCCGACGGAAGCCCGCTCTCGCATCGGAACGGCCATCACCGGATGATCGACGAGGACCGTGTCCTGAGGATGATCGCCATCAGCCGGATCTTCTTCAACCGGACGATCCCCAACATCCAGGCCAACTGGCTCCATCTCGGGTTCCCGAACGTGCTCCACTCGCTCGGGGCGGGCGCCAACGACATCGGGGGGTTGATCTGCGCCGACGACGCGATCCATCCCGCCTCGATCAACGGCAAGCGGGTGCTCTCGACCGACTGCGTCCGGCAGTCCGTGCGCCGCGTCGGGTTCATCCCGGGCGAGCGCGACCCGCTCTACCGGCGGATGTGAAGCCGGGCCGCCGGCCCGACGAAAAACCCCCGTCCCGGAGCCCCGGGGCGGGGGTTTTTTGTCGGGGGCCTGCGGGCGCGCCGGGTCAGGGCTCCGGGTACTCGAACGTGTCCCCGTGCTTGTCCCACCACTCCTGCCAGCGGGCCGCCGAGGCCGTCTTCTCCTCGTCGGGCCCGAACATCTTGTAGCCGAGGGTGAGGTTCGTGAGGCGGTGGAGCAGGTCGTAGGCGATGATGTTGTGGTTGCGGTGAACGGGCTTGAGCGCCTCGATCAGGACCGGGATCGCCTTCTTCCCCTCGGGGCCGCGGAGCTTCACGAGGGCCTCGGCCACGGCGAACCGGAAGGTGAAGTCGGCGTCGTCCAGATGGCGAGCCAGGGGCTCGCGCGCGGACGTGTGCCCGACCTGGCCGAGGATCCCGGCGGCGAGGACCCGCGTCTGCTTCATGTCCAGCTCGGGCAGCAGCGCCGCGACGACGACCCCGGGCTCGAGTCGGGCGAGGACCTGCTCGAGGGCCCCCGCCGTCGGCAGGTCCGCCCGTTTCATCGCCTGGCGCAGCTCCAGGACGAGGAACGGGACGGCCGTCCCGGAGATCGGGCGGAGGCGCTGGGCGGCCGCGTCGAGCGTCTCGGCGTGCTTCGGCGCCCGGCGGATGTTCTCGATCTCCTCCTGGACGATCTTCTCGGCCTCGGCCTCGGCCGCGTTCTGGGGGGCCAGGGCGGCCTTCTTCAGCGCCGCCAGCTGGCTGCGGAGCAGGTCCAGCTCGTCGCGCATCGCCTTGTTGTCCTTGCGCATCGCCTCGATGTCGGCCGCGACGCGCTCGGCCAGCGCCTGCTGGTCCTCCTCGAGCCGGTTCGATTTCAGGATCTGTCCCTGGATCCGGTTCTCGATCTTGTCCAGGCGCTCGCTGGTCCCGCTCGTGCACGCGGCGGCGAGGAGGAGCAGGGCGGCGGCCGAACGGCCTCGTTTCATGAGAAGATCCTTTCAGGGCACCGCGAACCGGGCGGGGATTCTAGCGGGGGGCCGCCGTCGGCGTCAAAGACATTTGAGAAGGCGCACCTCGCGGCGGCCGCGGACGACGCGGCCGATCACGCCGGCCCGCTCGCCGGCCTGCCGGAGGACCCGGCAGGCCCGGTCCGCGTCGCGGGCGGGGACGATCACGGTCATGCCCACCCCCATGTTGAAGACGCGGAACATCTCGTCGCGGGGGACGCCGCCGCCCGCTTGGATCGCCCGAAAGACCGGCGGGACCGGCCAGCGTCCCTCCTCGATCTCCACCGCGCAGCCCTCGGGGATCACGCGAGGGATATTTTCGACCATCCCGCCGCCGGTGATGTTGGCGATGGAGCGGACCCGGTCGCCCATCCGGGCCAACAGGGCGGCAATGGCCTTCGCGTAGATGCGCGTGGGGGCGAGCAGCTCCAGTCCCAGCGGGCGCTTCAGGCCCCGGACCCGGCTGCGCACCGTCAGCCCCATCCGGTCGAAGAAGACCTTCCGGGCCAGGGAGTAGCCGTTCGAGTGCAGGCCGCTCGAGGCGATCCCGAGCACGGCGTCGCCGGGGCGGACCTTCCGGCCGTCGATCAAGCGCCGCGCGTCCACCAGGCCCGTCGCGAACCCCGCCATGTCGTACTCGCCGGGCGGGTAGAAGCCGGGCATCTCCGCCGTCTCGCCGCCGAGGAGGGCGCAGCCGGCGCGCCGGCATCCCTCGATGATGCCGGCCGTCGCCGCCGCCAGCGTCCGGACGTCCACCCGGCCCGTGGCGATGTAGTCGAGGAAGAACAACGGCCTCGCGCCGCAAACAATCAGGTCGTTGACGCTCATGGCGACGAGGTCGATCCCGACCGTGTCATGTTTTCCCGTGAGGAAGGCGATTTTCAGCTTGGTCCCGACGCCGTCGGTGCAGCCGACGAGGAGCTCCCGGGGGTGGCCGGGGAGGCGGTAGAGGCCGGCGAAGCCCCAGGGCAGGTCGACGACCTGCCGGCCGTGCGTGGCGCGCATCTTGACGAGGAGCCGGTCGATGAACGCGTCCTTCGTGACGGTGTCGACGCCGGCGGCGGCGTAGGTGAGCGGCTTGGCCATGCGGGTCGCGTGCCTCGCGCAAAGGGGAACGGGCATCAATCCGGGATCCGGGACCGACGGAGGAGACCCCGCAACGCCCGCACGAATCGGTCGTTCAGCGCCGGGGGGCCGAGCGTGACGCGGAGGCAGGTCTCCAGCCCGGGCCAGTCGTCCATCCGCCGGACGAGGAACCCGGCGCGGGCGAGGGCGCGGGCGACCCCCGCCGCCGGGCGCCCGACATCGACGAGCAGGAAGTTCGCGTCCGAGGGGTGCGGGCGCGCGCCCGCCGCCCTCAGGGCCGCCGCGACTCGGGGGCGCTCCGCGCGGATCGTCGCGACGACCCGTTCCGTGAAGCGCCGGTCCCGGAGGGCCTCGATCGCCGCCGCCTCCGCGAAGGTCCCGACATTGAAGGGGGGCTTGACGCGCAACAGGGCGTCGATCGTGGCCGTCGAGCCGACCGCGTACCCGACCCGCAGCCCGGCCAGGGCGTATGCCTTCGAGAAGGTGCGCGTCACGATCAGCCGGGGATGGCGCGCGGCCTTTCGAACCCAGGCCGTCCCGGCGAACTCCGCGTAGGCCTCGTCGATCACCACCATCCCCGGGGTGTCCCGGAGGACCGCCTCGATCGCGTCCGCCGGGAAGGCGTTGCCCGTCGGGCTGTTCGGCGAGGCGATCACCGTCACCTTGGCCCGCGCCGCGCGGAGGCCGTCCACGTCCAGCGCGAACCCCTCCCGGTCCCGGAGCGGGACGGGCCGCAGTCGGCCGAAGTTCACGCCGCCGTAGAAGGGGTACATGACGAAGCTCGGGACGGGAAAGGCGACGCGGTCGCCCGGGTTGACGAAGGCCTTCATGACGAGGTCGAAGAGCTCGTCGGAGCCGTTGCCGATGACGACGTTCCCGCGCCGGAGGCCCCAGCGCGCCGCGATCGCGTCGCGCAGCGGATCGCTGTTGCCCGTCGGGTACTGGTCCAAGGCCAGGCGGTCGAGCCGGCGGGCGGCGCGTCGGAGCGCGGGGTGGGCCCCGAAGAGGCTCGTGTTGGCGTCCATCGGCACGGCGCCCCGGGCGGGGGCGGGGTAGACGGGCGCGCTCAAGGACCGGACGGTCCGGCGCAGGAGGCGGTCGAGGGGCGTGCGGGGCATCGGGCTCGGATCCCTATTTCAGCCGGATCTCGATGGATCGCGCGTGTCCCTCGAGTCCTTCCGTCCGGGCCAGCGTGGTGGCGTTGGGGGCCAGCAGGTTGAGCCCCTCCCGGGAAAGGTACTGGTAGGGGATCGGCCGGACGAAGGTCGCCGCCGACAAGGCCGCGGCGAACTTCGCCCAGCCCAGCGTGGGCAGAATGTGGTTCGGACCCGCGCAGTAATCTCCCACCGCCACCGGCGCGTACTCCCCGAGAAAAATGGAGCCCGCGTTCCGGATGTCGCGAAGGATGTCCTTCGGGTGCCGGACCATCAGGACGAGGTGCTCGGCGGCGAAGTCGTTGGCGAGCGCCACCGCCTCGGGGATCCCGTCGCAGGCGACCGCGGTCCCGTTCCGCTCCAGGGCCTTTCGCGCGATCTCCTGGCGCGGGTTTGTCACGAGCTGCGCGGCCAGCTCGCGCGTCACGGCCTTGACCTCCTCCCGGCTCGTCGTGATCAGCAGCGTCACCGCGTGCTCGTCGTGCTCGGCCTGCGCGATCAGCTCGGCGGCGACGAACTTCGGGGGAGCCGTCCCGTCGGAGACGATCGCCACCTCCGAGGGGCCGGCGAGAAAGTCGACGGCCACGGCATCGCGCACGAGCTGCTTGGCCGCCGTGACGTAGGCGTTGCCCGGGCCGACGATCATGTCGCAGGCCGGCACCGTCTCCGTCCCGTAAGCCATCGCCGCGATCGCCTGCGCCCCGCCGATCCGGAAGACCCGCTGCACGCCCGCCAGTTTCGCCGCCGCCAGGACCACGGCCGGGACGGACCCGTCCTTTCCCGGCGGCGTGCAGAGGACGACCTGCTTGACGCCCGCCAGCAGCGCGGGCACCGCGCCCATGAGCACCGACGAGGGGTAGGCCGCCTTCCCGCCGGGCACGTAGAGGCCGACCGTCTCGTAGGGGACGACGAGCTTGCCGAGGAGGACGCCCTTGAGGGCCTCCATCTCGAAGCCCTTCACGACGTCCCGCGCGTGGAAGCGCTGGATGTTCTCCTTCGCGGCGCGGAGGGGGACCAGCGTCGTCAGGGGGACGCGCGCGTCGGCGGAGGCGAGCTCCTCCGCCGGGACCTCCGTTGACGCCAGCGACACCCCGTCAAATCGCTTGGTCATCTCGAGGACCGCCGCGTCGCCGCGCTCCCGGACGGCCGCCACGATCGGGCGGACCTCCGGGATCAGCTTGGCGTAGGGGAATCCCGCGCGTGCGCAGAGCGCCTGCCGGTCGTCCGGCTTCATCTCGGACAGCGTGAGGATGCGGAGCATGTCGTCGTCGGGTCCGGAATCGGGGGCCGCCCGCGGCGGAGGAAGAAGGGGTGAAATATAACAGAGGGGGGAGCTGAAAGCAACGCGCCCCGCGAATTCCTTGACCCCCGTCGGGCGGGGGTGGTATTCATGCGCCATGCATTTCCGGCCCGTCGCCCGGTTCCTGCTCGCGCTGGCCGTCGCCGCCGCTGCGTCCCCGGCCCCCGCCGACCCGCCCCCCGCCGATCCGACGATGTCCGTTGACGAGGTGCGCGCCCTCCTGAAGGCCCGCCGCGCGGCCGGCGAGCGGCTTACCGGATTCGGCACGAGCGTCTTTGAGGGCACGCGCCTCGAGCGGTTCGACGTCGAAGTGATCGACGTCCTCCCGAACTTCATGCCGAAGATGGACCTGATCCTTGTCCGTTGCGGCCACCCCCGGCTCGAGAAGGGCGGGATCATCGCGGGCATGAGCGGAAGCCCCGTCTACCTCGAGGGGAAGGTGATCGGCGCGGTTGCCTACGGGTGGTCCTTCTCGAAGGAGCCGCTGGCGGGCGTGACGCCGATCGGCGCGATGCTCGCGGAGCTCGACCGCCCCCTCGAGCGGCAGGCGCGCCGGGAACCGTCGCGGCTGGAGCACGGCCCGGTCCGGCGCGTCGACACCCCCCTGCTGGCCGCGGGCCTCGGGGCGCGCGCCCTGGCCGGGCTCGAGGCCGATCTCGCCCCCTGGGGCTTCGTGCCTTTCCAGGCCGGCGGCGGCGGCGGTGCGGACGACGGCGGGGTCGAGCTCGTCCCGGGCGGCGCGGTCGGCGTCCAGTTGATGAGCGGCGACGCCGACCTCACGGCCGTCGGGACGCTGACCTGGCGGGACGGCGACCGGATCCTGGCCTTCGGCCACCCCTTCTTCAACGCCGGCGAGATCTCCCTGCCTGTGACCACCGCGGTGGTTCACGCCGTGATGCCCAGCCTCGCCCGCCCCTTCAAGCTCGCCTCGCCGGGGCGCGAGGTCGGCGCGCTCATGCAGGACCGGACGCCCTGCGTCGCCGGCCGCCTCGGCCCGGAGGCGCCCCGGATCCCGCTGGCGATCGCGATCCGCACGCCCCGCTCGAAGGAGCCGGAGCGCTTCCGCTACCGGATCGTCCGGCACGAGCTGCTCACGCCGTCGCTCGTTCGCACCGCCGTGCAGGGCGCGATCGACGCCCACGAGCCGGGGATGGACGTCAACACGCTGGTCGCGGCGACGACCCTCCGGTTGCGCGGGGTCGATCCCGTCGTCGTGCGCAACACCTATGCCAACCGCGGCACGGCCTTCAATGACGCCCTCCTGCACGCCTTCAACGTCCTCTTCAACAACCCGTTCGAGCCGCCGGCTTTCGAAGGCATCGACATCGACCTCCTCGTCCTGCGCGAGGAGCGGCTGGCCCGGATCCACGAGGTCGTGCTGGAGGAGGACGAGGTGGAGGCCGGCTCGACCGCCCGCCTGCGGGTCACCCTCCGCGTCCGCCAGGGACCGGATGAGGTCCGCCGGCTGGACCTGCCCGTGCCCGCGGGGCTCGGCGGGCATGAGCTCGCCGTGCACGTCGCCGGCGGCGCCTCCGTCGACCCCGAGACGCCTCCGCCGACGAGCCTGCGCGAGCTGGCGGCGTCCCTTCAGGTCCCCTTCGGCGCGACCCGGCTCGTCGCCACGCTCCGGCTCCCGACCGTCGATCTCCGCTACCGCGGACAAGTCCTCGACCGGATCCCGAACTCCATTCTCGGGCCCCTGGTCCCCGGCCTTTCCGAGCGCGCCCTCCTGACGGCCACGCCGCTGCGGGTCGGGCTCGAGACCGACTGGGTGATCCTCGGGTCGGACGAGGTGAAGTTGCGCGTGAAGTGACGCGTGCCGCGGATGGTGTTCGTGCGCCCGGATCCCGTGCCCCCGGTTGCCAGGAGCTCTCGTCCATGACCCTTCCGACCGGCGCCTCCCGTCTCCTCCTGCTGTCCGTCCTCGCCGCCGCCCCGCCCGGCCTTTCCGCCTCCGGGACCCGATTCTGGGAGCTGACGACCCGGGAGGCGCTGGCGGAGGGCGAGGCCTTCGAGAATGTCGTCCTGACGTCCGAGGGCGAGTTGAGGCTGGGCGCCGCGGCCGAGGCGATGGCCGTCGAGGGGGAGCGCCAAGTCTGGTCGCTCTTGCGCATGCAGGACGGAGATCTCCTGGCGGGGACCGCCGGCGGACGGATCCTTCGCTTGGCCGGCGGCAAGGTGGAGGTCGAGTTCGCCTCGGAGGAGATGCTGGTGACGGCCCTGGTGGCGGGGGGCGAGGGGCGGATCTACGCCGCCACCCTCCCGAACGGCAAGGTTTTCCGGCGCGACGCTGCGGGGGCGTGGTCCCTCTTTGCGACCCTGCCGTGCAAGTACGTCTGGTCCCTCCTCCCCGACGCCCGGCGGCATCTGGTCGCCGCGACCGGCCCCGACGGGAAGCTCTTTGCGATCGACGCGGAGGGGAAGGCCGAGACGCTCTTCGAGACGGGCAAGGAGAACGTCCTCTCCCTGGCCGCGGGGGCGGACGGCGCGCTCTACTTCGGCACCGCGAATCCCGGCCTGCTCTACCGGCTCGGGCCGGACGGCCGGGTTGCCGTGCTGCGCGATTTCGGCGCGAACGAGGTGCGCGTCATTCGCGCGCGGCCGGCCGGCCTCGTCGTCGGCGTGAACAGCGGGGTGAAGGCCTCCCCGGCGAATTTCCTCGGGGCGGTGCAGCAGGCCGCGCAGAAGGCGGAGACGAAGGAGGGCGAGCCCGCCCCGGCCGCCCCCGCCGACGGCGGCGGGCCGCCGGGCGGCGCCAAGGGCGGCCCGCCGGCGGCGCCGGCCCCGGCCAAGAAACCGGCCGCCCCCGCCGCGACCGTCAGCGGCGCCGTGGTCTTCCTCGCTCCCGCCGGCCGGCTCGAGCGCCAGGTCGAATACCCCCAGTCCTACATCACCGATCTGGCCGTGACCGCCGACGGCGTCGCCGTCGCGACCAACAACAGCGGGCGCATCCACCGGCTCGACGACGGGGACCGGTCGACGCTGCTCTGGGACTTTCCGCAGAACCAGGTTCTCGTCCTCGCCGTCGACGCCGGCCGCCTCGCCCTCGCCGGCACGGGGGACGCCGCGGTCGTCCAGCGTCTCGGCGACAAGCCCGCCGCGGCCGGGCACTACCTGTCGAAGATCTACGACGCCCGGCAGATCGCGGACTGGGGGAGCCTGACGTGGCGCGGCACGGGACGCATCACCTTCGCGTCGCGGAGCGGCAACGTAGCCGAGCCGGATGCGACGTGGTCCGCGTGGGCGCAGGCGGAAGCCGCCCCCGGCGGCGCCCTCCCTCCCGGCGGCGCCCGCTCCCTCCGCGTGGCCAGTCCAGCCGGTCGCTTCCTTCAGCTCCGCCTGTCCTGGGACGGGGATCCGCTGGCGGTTGTCTCCGGCGTGACGGTCGCCTGCCTGCCGGAGAACCAGGTCCCCCGGGTCCTCGAGGTCAAGATCCAGCCGGCCCCCGTTCCCGGCCAGCCCGCCCCGGCCGCCGGCGCGCCGGCCCAGAACCAGCCCGCTCTCGTCCCCCTCCTGCACTCGACCTTCCTGAAGGTCACTTGGCGCGCGGAGGATCCCGACGGCGATCCCCTTGTCTTCCGCCTCTTGTACCGGGCCGAGAACGGCACGGCCTGGGTTCCCCTGCTTGACCGGCCGGTCGGCGGCGCCGAGTTCCTGTGGAACACGGAGTCGGTGCCCGACGGGCGCTACGTGCTGCGGGTCGAGGCGAGCGACGAGGCCGCCAACGAGGCCTCCCGCGCCCTTCGCGCGGATCGGGCATGTCCGCCCTTCTGCGTCGATCACGGCAAGCCCGAGATCACCCTGGCCGTTGCCTGGGATGGGAGGGCCTGCCGGGTGACCGGCAGCGCGGCGGACGCCCTCAGTCCCATTGCCGCCCTGGCCTACAGCATCGATGGCGGCGAGTGGCGGTCCCTCTTCCCGGCGGACCGGATCTTCGACGCCCGGACGGAGGCCTTCGAGTTCGTCGAAGAGGCTTTGGCGCCGGGCCCTCACGTCATCACTGTCCGCGCCCTGGACGGCGAGAGCAACGTCGGCTCCGCCGCCGTGGCGGTCGCCGCGCCGTGACGCGGTCGCCGGCTCGGGCGGTCCCGGCGGTGCCCCGCCCATATATGGGGCGTGCCGGCCCCCGTCCGGTGCGGCCCCTCCGGACGGGGATCTCTTAAACTTGACGGTGGTTTTGCGCATCGCTAGAATTTGTCGGGTGTTGCGCTTAGCCCATTGGCGAAAGGGATTCCCGTGACGAACAGAAGGACCTGCGCCCTGGCCGGCCTCTTCGCCCTCTGCCTGCTGCCCGGGATCCCGGCCGAGGAATTGGCCATGGCGCCGGACGAGACTGCCGTCGCGGAGGACGCCGGGCGTCCCGCGTTCACGCTGGCCGGTGACCTGCCGGACGAGGCGGTCGGCGAGGCGGGTCACGCGGGGGCGGAGACGTTTGCCGACCGGCTTCGCGTCCGGGCCCACGTGTTGTACGACGCCTACCGCGATCTCGAGGTCTCCAGCCGCTCCGTCAAGCAGAACGATCTCGGTCTCGCCTTCGCGCAGCCTTCGGTCGGCGCCCAGAACGACGCGGAGCAGAAGTCGTGGTGGGCGGCGACGGAGATGCTGGAGCTCGCCTTCGACCTGCTCAACGAGGGGCCCCACAGCGTCTGGGTCTTCGTGGGCGCCGGCTGCCGCCAGTCCGAGCAGGACTTCGGGACGGGCACCGTGGAGGTGAAGGGGCCCCCGATCGGCGTCTATTCCGCCGGGCTTCAGGGCAACTTCGGAGAGATCGCCTCGGGCGTGCGCCTCGACTGGGAGGCCCGCTTCACCTACGCGAACTCGGACACCAGCACGCTCGACGAGGTGGCGGGCGCCGCGGAGGAGATCGAGACGGAGATCATGACCTACGCCGCCCGCGTCGTGGCGGTCTTCGATCCCGCGATCTTCGCCCCGTGTTCGGAGTTGGAAGGCGGCGTTCGCCTCCAGCCCTACCTCGGCGTGCTCTACCACCACTTGGACGGCTCGGAGACCTATACCGCCTCCTCCACCTCCGGCGTCGTCGGAACATCGGAATTCGAGTTCGACATTCGGAGCAAGGCGTCGAGCGACGTCCGCGCCTTGGGCGGCCTGCGGCTGCTCGGATTGCACGAGACGGCCACCGTGGATCTCGAGGGCTCTGTCGGCAGCGGCAGCTACGGGGCCGGCCTCGTCGTGAATATCCGGTTCTGATCGCACCGGCCGGGCGTTTCCCGGGGCGGCTTCCGAGGCCCCGCCGACGTCAACCTGGGCCCCGGGTTTCGGTGTCCGGTGCTCCCGTGTTTCGGGCCTTCATCCCTTCTTCACAGGTGCGCTCATGACGCGATCCGGCCTCCTCCGCCTTGCCGCCCTCCTCCTCCCCCTGGTCGCGGCCTGCCTGTTGCCCGCGTGCGACACAGGCTCGTCGGGAAGCGACAGCGGCGGCACGCTCCTGCCGGGCGGCGGCGGGGGGGGCGGGGGCGGAACCCCGACCGACACGGATCCTCCCCTCGATGTCACGCTGCTCGATGCCCAGGCCACCGGCGTCAGCGGCCAGGTCTCGCTGACGTGGACGCCGAGCGCCAGCCCCGACGCGGCGAGCTACCGCATCACCTGGTCCCCCGCCACCGGCGGCCCCGCCCAGCCGGTCGTCGTTTCTCCCGCTTCCGCGACCACGACGACGATCGACGGATTGGCCGACGGCACCTCCTACACGATCACGCTGGTCACGGTCGACACCAGCGGCAACGTCTCGTCGCCGGGCGCCCAGGACACGGTCGTCCCCGGCAGCTCCAGCGTCTTCGTCGAGGCGGCGCCGCACGGCGGGGTCTATCCCGCGGCCGTCCAGGTCGTCTTCAATTACGCCGGCACGGGCACGGTCCACTACACGACCGACGGGTCCGATCCGACGCTGTCCAGTCCGCTGACGTGGACGACGGGCAGCGCCCCGATCGCGATCGGCGCCAACACCCGGCTGAAGTACCTCCTGGCCCTCGCCTCCGGGCCTGTCAGCAAACCCCGCTCGGACATCTACGAGTTCCCCGGCGGCGCGGGGGCCCGCTTCAACAAGTTCTCGGGCATGCGCGTCTCCCGCATCGGACACACGGCCACGCGCCTGAAAACCGCCGCGGCCGGACAGCAGGATGACGTGATCGTGATCGGCGGGATCGACCTGAACAGCCCCACCCCCTCGACACCCCTGGCGGCCGAGTCGGAGCGGTTCGACGCCGACTTCGAGCACTTCGAGGCGGGGCCGTCGCTGGCCGTCCCCCGTGCCCATCATGCCGACGCCCTTCTGCCCGGCGGTCTCGTCCTCGTCTCCGGCGGCCAGACCGGGGGTACGGTCAACTGGACGGCCTACAACCGGTTGGCCCCCGCTGCCGCAAGCGGCAACGCCGTTGTCTATAACGCCGCCACCCACGCCTTCGGCGCGTCGTCCGCGATGAACCAGCCCCGCTATTACCATGCCGCCACGGCGCTGTACGACGGGCGCGTTCTTCTGACGGGCGGGATCACGGGCGAGCAGATCCTGCCGCCCACGGGTATCAACAACGAGTCCCCCTCGACCTCGAGCCTCGAGCTGCCTCCCGGGGTCCTCTCCGGCTCGGGCGTCAAGAAGGGCGACCTCGTGGAGGTGGTTGCCGGTCCCTACCAGGTGGGGCTTGTCACCGGGTTTACGTCCGGCGACACGAGCGACACGCTCTCCGTAGACGGGTTCCTGTTCGAGGTCTTCGACGGCGACCAGATCCGCGTGCTGCGCGGTATCGGATCGGACACCGCCGAGCTCTACAGCAGCGCCGGCGCGCCGGCGGGGGCGACCGGCGGCTCCATGGGACAGCCCCGTTACGGCCATACGGCCACCCTCCTCGATGACGGGACCGTCCTCGTCGTCGGCGGCGCCAACGACCAAAACACCGAGACCATCGGCGACCTCCTGCCGGAGCTCTATGCTCCCACCGACGACCGATTCTACTCCCTCGGGATCTTCACCGGCGATGCCGCCAAGATGAAGGTCAACCGGTTCTTCCACACGGCGACCAAGCTCAAGGACGGCAAGGTCCTGATCGTCGGCGGGATCGAGAAGGGCGGGGCCGTTTTCCGCTCCGAGGGCCTCTCCGGGACGATCCACGCCAGCGCCGACCTCTACGACCCGGTCACGCGAACCCTGCGCGCCGTCGGCTCGCTTTCCACGCCGCGCTTCCTGCACGACGCGACCCTCCTGGAGGACGGCCGCGTCCTCGTCACCGGCGGGATCATCGCCATCACCGACGGCGGCGGGGCGGTCATCGGCGAGACCGCCGAGCTCTACGACCCCTCCACCGAGTCCTTCACGAGCGTCCTGACCAACGACTTCCGCGGGCACAACCGCTCGGTCACGCTCTCCGACGGCCGCGCCCTCGTCATGGGCGGCGGCAGCTTCACCGCCGCCGTCGCCAGCGACCTGGCCGAGGTCTTCGTCCCCGAGACCAACCGTTTCGAGGCCACCGCTCACGGCGTCGCGGGCGAGCGGACCTACGGCGCCGCCGCCACCGTTATCCCCGACGGCCGAATCCTGATCACCGGAGGACAGGCCGACACGCGGGCCGGCGCGACCCAGCTGGTGGCCGGCCCCGTGCTGGCCAGCGCCGAGGTCTACACGATGTCCAGCATCCGTTCCGCCAAGACCGCCGGCGACATGTCCGTCGCCCGCCGCTTCCACACCGCCACCCGCTTGGTCGATCCCACGGCAACGACCGCCAAGGCGTCCTGGCACGGCCGGATCCTGGTCGTCGGCGGCGAGAACGAGGACGGCGCGGTCGCCGCCTGCGACCTCTTCGACCCCTCGACGACCCTCTTCACCGCCACGGCCCCCCTCAAGACCGGCCGCTACGACCACACGGCGACCGCGCTTCCGGACGGCCGCATCCTCGTGACCGGCGGCGGCGCGACCGGCTCGCCCCTCGCCTCGGGCGAGATCTACAACCCCGCCGGCGGGACGTGGGCCGACGCGGCCAACACGATGTCGAAGGGGCGCACCCAGCACCGCGCCGTCCTCATCCCCGCCCACGCCTCCGTCCCCGCCGCGCTCGCCGGGAAGGTCCTGATCATGGGCGGGAACGACATCGACGACGACTCGGCCGAGTTGTTCGACCCGTCCGACAACCTCTTCAAGCCGCTCCCGAGCGGCGACGTGATGGGCGACGGCCGGCGCGGCTTCGCCGCCGCCGTCCGGACCTACTCGAAGGGGCTGGCGCGCTTCACGAACGCTTCCGCCGTCGTCGACGGCTTCGGCTCCGGCTGGGTCGACGCCGGAATCGCCGTCCAGCGCCGCCCCGCCGCGGGCGACCTCATCCGGTCCGACGCCGACGGGACGATCTACGTCATCCAGTCCGTGGCCGGCGACCCGGACGGCGCGGGGCCGGCGGACGCCCGGATCACGCTCTCCTCGAATTTCCTGGGCGCTTCCACGGTCGGCTTCCAGGCTTACACCGTCATAAAGCCCTACGTCTTCGTGGCGGGCGGCGAGGGCGGGCTGGTGACCACTGACCTTTTCGTCGGGTCGACCGGGACGTTCGAGAACGCGGGGGACATGGGCGTTTCCGGCGCCGACGGGCGCTACGCCCTCTCGATGGATGTCGTCGCCGACGGCCGCATCCTGGTGGCCGGCGGGTACGCCGCGACCGGCAACGGCCGGCTCTTCTCGCCCGCCGCGCCGCCCGTTTACCTGGGCGCCTTCTCCGGCGCCATCGACTTCGACGCCAACGCCGGGATGATCTACCACGCGTCCGCACGGCCGCCCAACGGATTCGTCCTGGTGCTGCGCGCCCACTCCGCCCAGGTCTTCTTCCCGGACTAGCGCGGGAGCGGCGGCGCCGCCGGGGCGATGCGCGGCACGTCGTGACAGGCCGGTTCGGGGGAGGGGCCATGGACGAGAACCGGGCTTGTCCGAGGTGCCGGGCGGTGCGGGGACCCGGCGAGAGCTTCTGCTCCGCCTGCGGCTTCAAGATCCAAAGCACGCCCCAGGAACAGAGAGACCGCTTCGACCGGCTCCGGTCGATCTCCGTCAAGCAGGGCCAGCTCCGGAAGATTCGCACCGGCCGGGGGTGGATCCTGGCGGTCTCCGTGCTCACCCTCCTCGGAGGCCTCTTTTTCTATTTCGTCGCGAAGTCCGAGACCGAGAGGCAGATCCGGGACGCCGAGAGCCGGATCGCCGGGGCGACGCCGGAACAGCGCGCCGAGTTCGACGCGAACATGAAAAAGGCGACGGGCATGACGTGGGACGAGGCCGTCCGCCACGACCGGGGCCGGGTCGCGGGCCTCCTGGCGATGAACCTCGTCCTGGCGGCCGTCTACTTCGGCCTCTACCTCTGGGCGAGGAGCCAGCCCTTCCCCGCCGCGCTGATCGCGCTGTTGGTCTACCTGGCGGTCCTGGTCCTGAACGCGATCCTCGACCCGAACATGCTCGCCCAGGGGTGGCTCGTCAAGATCTTCGTCATCGTGGGCCTGGGTTCCGCGGTCTCCGCCGCCTACCAGCATCGGAAGCTCCAGGAGGCTCCCTAGCATGACGGATGGCGCGACGCCGGGAGGGCCCGTTCCCGGGTCCGTGCCGCCCGTTGTCCCGGCGGGCGGGGCAGGCGCCGGTGCCTGTGCCGCGTGCGGCCGTCCGATTCGGGAGGGCGCCGCCTTCTGCGGTTTCTGCGGCCATCCCGTCGGCGCGCCCCCGCCCCCCGCCCCCCGCCCCCGCGAGAGCTTCTCCGCCCTCCACCGCCGCGTCTCCCGCGAGTGGGAGGAAGTCTCCTTCGTCATCAAGTTCTACGTCGCGCTGCTGGCCATCCAGATCGTCACCGCCGTGGTGATCAAGGCCGGCGCGGACGAGTTCACGGCCTACCTGGTCGCCGATGCGCTGCTGGCCGTCGTCACGGGCGCGGCGGCGGCGATGCACTGGACGGAGGTGCGCGCCCTGCTGGCCCGCCCGGCCGTCCGGCCGCCCCTCTTCGCGCTCGTCCTCGTCGCGGCCTTCCCCCTCTACGGTCTCATTCACGCCTTTGTCTCCGGCCTCCAGGCGGCCTTCCATGTGGAGGCGTCGCGCTCCCTGGACGCCTTCGAGGGACGCGGCTTCGGGTGGGCGGTCTTCGTGCTCTGCATCAACGCCGCCGTCTTCGAGGAGACGGCCTTCCGGGGGGTGATCTTCGGAATCCTGCGGAGGCGGGTGCGGATCGCCGAGACGCTGATGATCACGTCCGTGGCCTTTGCCATCCTCCACCTCTCCGTCTTCGCCCTCGTCTCCCACACGCTGCTCGGGCTCTACCTCGGTTGGCTCCGGCACCGGTCGGGCGGACTGCTCCTCCCCATGCTGGCCCACTTTCTTCACAACGGCCTCGTGCTGGCCGGCGAGCGCTGGGGAACGGGGTGACGGCGAGCGATGCCGGGGTGAGCGGGGTGGATTCCCGCCGGGCGTGCGTTACCCCTCGAGGTTGAGGAACGCGAGGCTCTCGTCGAGAAAGGTCTCCTCCCCTCCCCGGACGATGGGCTGGTAGCCCGTCCGGCCCGCCAGGCCGGGATAGCCCACCGCGTCCCCCAGGGGACGGACGTCCCGGACGACGAGCATGACGCGTCTCCCGCCCCCCACGCCGCTCCGGGCCGCTTCGGAACGGATCACCCGCTTCCCGACCCGGCCGGGGCGGCGGACGGCGACGCGGTACCCGACGGCGTACTCGCCCGGTTGTGTCTCGGGGCCGGCGAACCCGGGGATGAAGAGGACCCCCGTCTCCCCGCCGGCCAGCCGCGCCCGGTAGGGAGCTTGGCGGCCCACCAGCCGGAAGGGCGTCTCGGACACGTGGATCTCGACGTCCCGCGGGGTGTCGTGGCAGTTTTGCAGGAAGGCGGCGAGACCGCAGTGCGAGGGGGGACGGATCTCGTCCGGGAAGGGGAGCACGACGAGTTGGACGCCGTCGGTCTCGACGATGCAGGAAAGCCTCAGGTCCTCTTTCAGGATGTCGCGCCGGTGCCCGCCCGTCTGGACGCCGGACCGGTAGTGCAACAGCAGCGGGATGCCGGAGGGAAGGAGGACGAGGGTCGCGAAGACCGCGGTCCCGGCGAGCGCCTCGGCCCGGCGGTGAACGGGCGTCGAAAACGCGGTGGCCGCGGCGGCCGCCGTGAGGAGGGTCCCCACGACGAGCAGCGCCCAGCACGCCTGTCGCGTTCCCCGGCGCAGGTACATCGGCGGCTCCGGAAGGGGGCGCCCGTCAGCACGGCCCGGCGGACGCGGCGGCCCCGAGCGGGAACCGCGCCATGTCCGTGTACGTCGGCCCCCGTGGCGAGAGGTCGCTGCGATAGAGGATGATCGTGTCGGCCCGGAAGGACCCGGCGTCAAGGTCCCGATGCCGGTCCAACAGGGTGCGCAGGGCGGGCGCGTTGCGCGGGGACTTCACCCGGCCGAGGGTGACGTGCGCCGCGAAGGGGCGCTTCTCGGGCGCGAACCCGGCCTCGGCCGCGGCCGCCTCAACGCCGGCCGCGAGCGCCGCCAAGCGCCCGGGTTCCCGCTCCGTCAGCCCCGCCCAGACCACGCGCGGCACTCCCCCGGGGGGAAAGGTCCCGAGCCCGCGCACGGCAAGGTCGAGGGGGCCGGCCGCCGCCGCGGTCCGACGCAGGCCCGTCTCCAGCGCGGCACGCGCCTCGTCGGCCAAGTCCCCTAGGAATCGGAGGGTGACGTGCATCCGGGCGGGATCCACCCACGACACGTCCGCCCCGGCCGGCCGGAGGCGGTCCTGGGCCGCGCCGAGCCGCTCGCGCACGGCGTCGGGCAGGGGGACGGCGATGAAAGCGCGGAAGGGGGCCATGGGAGGCGGCGCCCGCCGGCGGGGCGGGCGTCATTCCGGAATCTTGCTCTTCTCGGCCTTCGAGAGCGCGTTCCACCACTCCTGCCACTTCGAGACGTCGGTCTTGTAGCGAACCCCCGTGTTGGTCATCGCGGCCAGATTCTCGATGGCGACCACGGTTTCTTTTCGCACCTCGTCCGAGGGATGCGCCAGGTTCTTCAGGAACGGGTCGAAGGCGCGGCGGGCGGGCGCGTGTTGGAAATAGCGGGTCGCCCCGATCCGGATCTCCGCCCGCGCGTGCGCCAGGTCCTTGAGAAGGGCGTCCGCCGCGCTCCGGTCCCGGATCCGGCCGAGCATCTCGCAGGCCAGCTTGTACGTCTCGGGGGCCTGTTCCTTCTTGCGGAACCAGGCGCGGAGGGCCGCGGCGTCGAGCATGCCGGTCTTCTCCGCCCGCGCCTTCAGCTCGGCGTACGTCAGTTCCCGGTCCAGCACCGTGCCCGCCTCGTAGCCGTCGAGCAACTGGGCCGTCGTCATCTTCCCCCGCTTCTGCGTGCCCGCCCAGAACGTCTGGTAGGCGAAGTAGCCGGCGACGGCGACGATCGCGAACAGGACCAAGGCGCGCCAGTTGACGTACATGGGGCCTCCCCCGGAACAGGAAGACGAATGGACTGTCACTCCCCGCGCCCCGCACTATAATACGCCCGGATCGACTTGCCAAGGGGGACCGGGGCTCAAGTTACCCCGGACTTTTCGATCACCCACTGAATCCCGGCCAACAGGCGGTAGTGCAGCAGACGTGGGATGCGGTGTCGGAAGAAACCGCCCCGATGCGTCAACACCTGAAGCTGTCTCGCCGT
>Ga0209381_1000472_pt1 | contig 96862 bp, 70 predicted proteins | sample DewCreD2012metaG_FD_184111 | JGI IMG/M metagenome (GOLD analysis project Ga0209381, IMG submission 184111) | Hot spring sediment bacterial and archeal communities from British Columbia, Canada, to study Microbial Dark Matter (Phase II) - Dewar... ... | reverse complement strand
TTTGTGAGTAGTCCAACTTTTGATTAGCATCCATATCAGCAGGATCACCATCGAACATTGGACCGCAAATATCAATATTTAGAGAAGCAAGAGCAATATCGTAGGAGTCGGTAGCACTACACATTGCAAAAAGGAACCCACCGTTTGCAACAAAATCACGAATTTTTATTGCTACAGCTTTTTTGCATTCAGAAACTTTAGCAAAACCTAATTTTTTGGCAACAGCTTCGTTAAGAGCAACCTGTTCAATATACCAAGGAGCGTAAGCATAGTTAGCCCAGAATTTACCGTATTGTCCGGTAAAGTCTTCATGGTGCAAGTGGAGCCAATCGTATTCTTGAAGTTTGTTATTAATGACTTCTTCATCCCAGAAGACATCGTGGTCAATTTCGGCATAATCGAGCGCCATAAGAACAGCATCGTCCCATGGCTGAGTGCCGGGTTGAGCATATACTCCAACTTTTGGTGGCTTTTCTAACCGGACAACATCCATGTTAACGTTTTCATTCTGGATTTCTGCATAGATTTGTGAAGCTGTCGCTCCGTCAATAGATTCGAACATGACTCCGCGTATTCTACATTCCGAGACAATCAAATCGGAATAGTCAGTCATAAAGGAACCACCACGATAATTCAGGAGCCAATCAACTGTCTGATTCTGTTTTAATATCCAATAAGCCACACCATATGCTTTTAGATGGTCAGTTTGAGCCAAATCCATTGGAATTAATATCTTTTGAGAAAAAGCAAAAGAATAAATAAAAACCAGAAGATATATTTTAATGATTAATTTCATAAAAATTCTTTTTATTAAATGATTATTATTAGAAACGAGAGAAAAAAAATGATATTTTATATTATAATAATAATCGTAAATTATTACAATAGCTTGATATTTTAAACGTTAAAAAAAAAGTTAATTGTAAATTCAAAAAATTCTATGTCACAACATCAAACGAAAATAGATAATGTTACTGAAAGATATTTGAATGAAACATTCGCTTTAAGTTTAGATTTCCTTGAAGATTTACTAAATGAATCTATAGAATTGGGTTTTCCTCAAATAACAATTTCACCCTTGCAAGCGAATTTTCTTTATTTTTTTTTAAAATCAATTAATGCAAAATATGTGCTTGAAATTGGTTCTTTATTTGGCTATTCAGCCTTTTCTATGGCTTCAGCATTAACAAATGATGGGACTCTCATTGCAATTGAGAAAAATTCATTTTACGCAGAATATATTAAAAATAAAGCAAAAGAAATAGGTTTAGAAAAAAAAGTATTTGTTGTTAATCAAGAAGCAAAAGATTTTTTAGAAAATTTCGAACCAAACTATGAATTTGACTTTATATTTTTAGATGCTGATAAAAAAAATTACCCATATTATTTCGGAAAATCTATCAAACTGCTCAGAAAGGGTGGTATTATAGCTTGTGATAATGCTTTAGCTTTTGGAGAACTGATGGATAAAAATCCAAAACATCTAAAAGAAGATATTGAAAGTTTGAAAGAATTCAACAATTTAGTAACACAAACCGAAGGTTTTATTGGTACAATCATTCCACTTGGTGATGGTATAGCAATGGGTATGAAATTATGAAATTTACTGTAAAAAATGTAATTTTATTTATAATATTATTTCAAATTTTAATTCTTGTTTCATGTAAAACAGTTCAGCATTCTGAAGATTTTGAATTATTAAAGGAAGTTGCTGATTTCAGCGATACAAACAAAAAGCCCATATTTTTAATTGGTACAATTCCAATTGACTCAGCCGAACCCGATAAATTGATATTTGAATTCGATAGGGTTGAAATCGATGAATATCCTAATAATATTAAAGCATATGCAAGAGTTTTCGATTCACTTGGACGTTTCATTACAAATATGGCAGACCCCTACAAAAAAGATATTAATACAAATTATTTCGTTAAAATTACTGAACAATTAGCTAAAATATACAACATACGTTACGTAGATATAAAGGATTTCAAAGTTAGAGAATTTGGTACCAATGACTCAATTCCCTACAATATCGTTTTAACAGTAGACTATAGTGGTTCAATGAGTGGAGTAAAACGTGCCATTTTTGAAGGCACTGAAATCTTTGTTTCAATGAAAATGAAATACGACAAAATTGCATTAGCCACATTTACTAAAGATTATGACTTAAAGGTTCCATTTTCAGGTGATACTGCTCAGATTCTTAACATATATAGAACAAAACGCAATAAAGGTTTTGGGTATTTTTCAGCAGTCTACGACGCTATTGCAAAATCAATTAATGAGTTTCAAAATACAGATTCGACAGTTCCAAGAGTATTAGTAATATTCTCTGACGGCGATGATAATTATTCTAAGACAAAAGTCGGCGATTTAATAGATAAAGCAAAAAAAACGAAGATTCATATCTTTTCTGTGGCTTTTGGATATTCCAAAGATGATAATCTCAAACATATTTCTAAATACACTGGTGGTAAATTCTATAAAGTATATTCTAAGGAAGATTTGATTAAGGTTTTTAGAGATATATATATGAGCTTGCGTTATCATTATCTTATCACTTATAAACCACCTGAATTTTGGGGTTATCATAAGATTTTCTCATATTTAAAAGTTCCGGGTCGAAAAGATACACTAATAGCAGAATACGAATATGGAACAGAAGATATGGATCCTCTGAAAGATATTGGATATGAGTTTGTTAGACCAATACTTTTTGATTTTGATAGTGCAGTAATCAAACCTCAAAGTTATCCAATAATTGAAGAGTTAGTTGATGCGATGATGACACGCCCTAATCTCAAACTTCAAATAGAAGGTCATACAGACAATATTGGAAAACCTGATTATAACCAGGCATTATCAGAACGACGAGCAAAGGCTGTCTACGATGCTCTTATTAATCGTGGAATTGAAGCTAATCGTCTTCGTTATCGCGGTTTTGGAATGAGTGTCCCCGTTGCACCAAATGATACAGAAGAAGGTAGAGCTAAAAATAGAAGGACGAATTTTAAGATCATAGCAAGGTAAAAAATAAAGATTTAGTGCGCTTCGAACCAATTATTGCCAATTCCAATATCCACAATAACAGGTACTTCCCCTAATGATAGAGAATGAATCATTTTATCATTTATGATTTCTTTTAATTCTGATAATTCATCTTTATACACTTCGAATACAAGTTCATCATGAACTTGTATTGTCATCATAGAACGAAAATGTCTTTTTTGCATCTCAGCATCAATATTTATCATTGCAATTTTCATCATATCTGAGGCTGTACCTTGAATGGGCATATTAATCGCAGCTCTTTCAGCAGCTGTTCGCAGATTATTGTTTTTACTGTTAATATCCTTAAAATATCTTTTTCTTCCAAGAATAGTTTCAGCATATCCTTTTTCACGTGTTTTTTCTATTGTATCATTAATATAGCGTTTGATTCCAGGGTATTTTTTGTAATAATCTTCAATAATACGGGTTGCTTCAGTTCTACTAATTCCAAGCCGTTGGGATAAACCGAAACTACCAAGACCATACATTATACCAAAGTTAACAGTCTTAGCTATGCGTCTTAAATCAGGATTCACTTTATCGGCTTGAATATCAAATAGTTTTGAAGCTGTTGCTGAATGAATATCATAATTATTCTTAAAAGCTTCAATTAATGCACTATCCTGAGAAATAAAAGCCATTATTCTTAGTTCAATTTGAGAATAATCTGCAGACAAGATAACAGTGTCATTGTATTGAGGCACAAAAGCTCTTCTAATTTCTTTCCCGAGAGAGGTTCTTATAGGTATGTTTTGTAGATTTGGGTCGGTAGATGATAGACGCCCAGTACTAACAATTGTTTGATTAAAAGTAGTATGTATCCTACCTGTTTTAGGATTTACAAGACGAGGTAAAGCATCAATATAGGTAGACTTGAGTTTCATTAATTGACGGTAATCGAGCAAATAAGAGGCTATTGGATAGCTAACAGATAGTTGACTTAAAACTTCAACATCAGTGCTATAACCGGTTTTAGTCTTTTTTACAGGTGGTATTTGCATTTTATCGAATAATACCTCTGCAAGCTGTTTCGTAGAATCGAGATTAAATTCAGTTTGAGCCTCTAAATATATTTTTTTTGTTAATTCTTGAGCTTCTATAGCAATTTTATCTGAGATTTCTTTCAAAGCTTGACTATCAATAGCAACTCCATTGTACTCCATTCTTGTTAGGACTTCTATTAATGGGAATTCTACCTTTTCGGCAAGTTCAAGCATATCTTGTTTCTTTAATTCTTGAATTAATACATTTCTTAGTTTTAAAGCTAAGTCTGCATCTTCAGCTGCATATTCTAAAATATCTCGAGGGGGTATATCTTTCATTGATTTTTGATTTGCTTTTTTCTCACCAATCAAATTAGTAATGGGTATAGGTTCATAAGAAAGCCATTTTTTCGATAATGCATCTAAATTATGTTGCTCATCTGGGTCAAGCAAATATGATGCAATCATAGAATCGAATATGATTGGAGTTAAATTAATACCGTATCTTTTAAGGATATAGGCGTCAAACTTTAGATTCTGTCCACATTTTTCGATTTTCTTGTTTTCAAATATTTGCTTTAATGCATTACACACATACTTTATAGGTAAGCTTACATATGTATTTTGTTCTTTTATTTTGTTGTCTGGTAAGTAAGGTTGTTTATTGTCTGTATCAAATAAAGACTCATCATAATAGTTTTGATTTTCATTTTTTATATTATTATTTTCGGCGTTATTATCATTAACTGCTATATAATATGACTTACCCTCAGCAACTGCAATAGCAATACCAACAATCTCACAATTATCTCTATCAAGAGAGCTTGTTTCCAAATCTACTGAAATAAGTTTTAAATTTTGCAGTTCTGTTATTAATTCTTCAAAATCTTTATAATTATCAATTAATTTGTATTCCCTTTTTATTGAAGAAATTGTATCAAAACCGCTATTTTTCATTTTATAAATGTCGAGGTTCTGATTAGCTTCAGACCCCAAATCTTTTAAAGATTTCTCAAGATATTTTTTTCTAAGTGAATTGAATCCAATTTCAGAAAAGAAATGGTCTAAACCAGTATAGTTTGGCATTTCCCTTTTCAATTCTTCAATACTTAAATTCAAATTTACGTTTGTTTCAATTGTAACTAATTGTTTAGAAAGAAAAGCAATTTCTTTGTTTTGCTCAAATTTTTCTTTTAAAGAATCAGATGCTATAGAATCTAAATGTTTGTAAATTCCTTCCAAAGAACCATATTTTAGAACAAGTGGAATAGCTGTTTTTTCTCCAATACCCTTTATTCCTGGAACATTGTCAGAAGAATCACCAATAATTGCGAGAATATCAATTACTTTTTGGGGTTCAACACCGAACTTTTTTATTACTCCTTGATAATCAATAATATCAAAATCCTCAATAATATTTTTGGCAGGTTTATATAATTTTATTCTTTCATCAACTAATTGATAAAAATCTTTATCGCTTGTAATGCAAGCGACTTCAAATCCCATATTAGCAGCTTTTTTGCTCAAGGTTCCAATAATATCGTCAGCTTCAAATCCTGGTATTTCAATAATTTTAACATTTAATAACTCAAGAAATTGTTTTATTCTTTTTAGTTGTGGAATAAGATCCTCTGGAAAAGCATCACGATTAGCTTTATATAATGGATACAATTGATGTCGAAAAGTTGGCTCTTCCCTATCAAAAGCAACAACTACATAATCTGGATTGTTTTTTTCAAAGAAATTGGTAATAATATTCGCAAAGGCAAAAAGAGCTGAGGTAGGTTCGCCTGAAGGAGAGCGAAGATTAGCATTCTGCATTGCGTGATAAGCCCTAAACACAATTGACATGCCATCAATAATATATAGTTTTTTCATTTTAATCTTGGATAATTAATGAATCTAATAAATCATCTGTATTTTTATTTGATGATTTTATATTTTCTTTTTCTTTAGCCTGAATATTTAAATTAATTTTATAATAAACTACTTTTTTCATAAGACTAATAGAAGAACTCGCAAGTTTGAAAGGGTCTAAAGCAAAAGCATCCCACATTGGCTCTAAATAAGTATTGACTTGAGCTATTCCCGCTCCTTGTTTAATAATATTTATTAAATCTGGTGTTGGATGTATGTTATAATTGGATATGTTATTCTGGTTAGAATCTAACAAATAAATTATTCCATCTATATCTATTATCTCTTTTTCAAATTTTTTTATACTTTTAAAGAAAAGAGTAATTCTAAATGCCGGACTTTCATCTCCAAGATAAGTTATTCCATTATCGACAGTATCAAGAACGATATAATCTTTCGCATTACCTTGAAGATACTTATTTAAAGCTTTAATAGAAAAAGTTTTCTTGAAAACTAATGAGCGAAAGCAAGTTTCGAGTTCATTATTCAAGGCAATTCTGAATTCTTTTTGGTTCATGAATTCTTTATAATCATCCGAATTAATTAGAGAATCATAAATTTTAGACGCTATAGATAGTTTCTCTTCGGTAAAATCGTCAGATATTAGATGACAAAAAGAACTAACCAATTCTTTTGCTTTTTCTTTAGGTGATTTAGAGCAGGAAAGAAGAGTAGCGGCAATGATAATTAATAAAAAAATTTTTTTCATATTTTAAAAAGAATATAATGATATTTCAAGAAAATGTTTATTATAGAATTCAAATATTATATAATACAAAATAATTAAAAATATTACTTAAAAACAACTATTTTAATTGTAAATCATAACTCCGAGATGTTAGACATTTGACTGCAAAATCGTTAATAATTTTTGTAAAAAAATTTTTTGTAATGTAGTAAAATAATCATATATTTATATGTTTTATTTTACTAAATTGAAAACAAATATTAAAAATTAATATAATCAACAAAAAATAGGAGTTTTTATGAATGAATTTTCACAATCATTTATTAGGAAAATAGTGGGATTTACTATTTTTCTTTTTGGGATTTTAATTTGTTATAACATAACATATTCACAGGTGCAAATAGGAACAAGCACTTACACAACTCTAAAAGCAGCATTTGATGCGATTAATAACGGGAATCATCCAGGCAATATCACTGTGCTAATTACTGGGAATACTACAGAAACTGCAACTGCTCAGTTATTTGTTGATGCTCAAACTTGTCCATCAATCACAATTAGACCAAGTGGAGGAGATAGAACTATTTCTGGAACTATTGATGGTAATTTAATTGAGATTTATTCAGATAATGTTACCATCGACGGCTCCTCGACAGTTGGGGGAACTAACAGAAATCTTTCGATTGCTAATACTAACACCACTGTAACATATATTCCCACATCTTTAGTTTTGGTTTTTGGCTATAACCAAGTAGTAAAGAACTGCAACATTTACAATCTTTCAACAGGAACTGGAATGGGTATTTATGTATTAGCCACCAGCAATTCTGTTATTGAAAATTGTAAAATATATAAAACAGATAGAGCTATTTACGCAATTGGTTACAACGATGGAGAATACCAATACCCTGTTTATGATATTACAATAAGAAAAAATATTATAGGTTCATCAAGTTCAACAGATAAAATCCGCTGGCGTGGTATTATGTTAGGACCAGCACCAGCTGCATCTTCTACCGGTACCTGGATAACGAACGTAGATGGATTTTCAATTGAGGATAATGAGATCTTTGGCCTTGAAAACAGCACTTATGCAAGTTCCTTGATGGGTATAGGATGTCTTTTAGGAGTTGTCAATGGCAATATAAGTAGAAATAAAATTCACGATATTAAAGTTACAACTGTAGGTGCAGGTGCATATGGAATGTATATAGGATACAACCCAAATACAGCCACGCCAACTACATCCTATGCAAATGCAAATATTACTATTGATAACAACTTAATTTATGATATATATACCTCGACAGCTAATAATATTGGGATTGTTGCTGGTTATGTATCTAATGTGAAAATGTATCACAATACTATTTATATGTATGGATCTTCTCAGGGACCTGCGACAAGTGCTTGTTTTTGGCTTAACCCTGCAGGTTCAAGTTTTGATATTAGAAATAATATCTTTAAAAATACATTAGCAGGTAATGGAGGGTGGTATACTAACTGTATTTTTGCAAATTCTTATGGAACTTCAAGCCCTTTTTCACAAATAGATTATAACGATTATATTTGTTCTTCTTCAGGTACGAATTATATAGGAACTTATTATAACAATGGAACAGCTGTTACTTGCTCAGATTTAAGTGCGTGGAAAACGGCTATTAGTGCAGAATCTAATGGCCAATCAATAGATCCGACATTTAAATCCAACACAGATCTCCATATTGATGCTGGAACAGTAACTAACCCAAGTTTCTTAGCTCCTAATATAACTGGTATTACTAAAGATATAGATGGAGAAACACGCAAAACTGGTACTGGCAATGTTACTTTTATGGGAGCTGACGAAGTTATACCTAATATTACTCTCATCCAAGATTTGACAATTTTACCTGGACCAATATGTGAAGGGACACCATTTACTTTAAATGTAATTCCTAATCTAACATTCGGTGATGGTATATCAAGGAATGTTTCTTTAAATTACGAATGGTATAAGAATAATAATTTAATTAGTGGTGCTAATACTAATACATTTTCAAAAAATCCCTCAGTATCTGGTGATGCAGGTACTTATTATGTTAAGGTAAGTTTAATTGGAACTTCAGCTCAATCCAGGAATTCTACCGTTAATATTCACTCTTTAGCCAAGATATCTCGACAACCAGATCCATTTTATTATACTTGCGAAGGATTTCCTTTTACTACTCCACCAAATGTAATAGTAGATGGTACTGTAATAGGTTATCAATGGCAAAAAGAAAATCCAGTTACAAAAGTTTTTGAGGATTTACCTGGGCAGACTACTAATACTTTAAATCTCCCTGTTGATGATGCTGAGTTATTAAAAGGAACTTATAGAGTAAAGATAACTGGAGGTGTGTGTAATACTGCTCCGTTTTACTCAAACAATACTACAATTACAGTATCAGTTCCACTGACTAAAGCCGTAATGACTTGGCCTGAAGGATTTACTCCAAGTAATGTTTGTCTTGGAGATAGAATTGAATTAACAGCGAATGGAACTGGAACTGTTGTTGGTTATCAATGGCAAAAGGTTGAATCTGATGGAAAGGTAATAGATATATCTTTAGAAGAGAATCCAACTGCACAAAGCAAAGTATTTGTTATAGAAAATGCTAAATTAGCTGATAATGCTACATATCAATGTAAAATATTAGGAAGTATAAACTGCAATACTCCATATTTAATAACTAATAGTTGTAAAATAGTAGTTTGGAATTGGTTTGAAATAACCAAACAGCCAGAATCACATTATGTTTGTATTGGAGAGTCAGTTCGAATGTTCATAATGACAGAAGGAACTGTTTATGGTTACCAATGGGTTAAAGACGGCATTAATATTGATTCGGAAAAAAATCCAAGTGCTATAACACCTTTACTTATATTAGAAAACCTTCAACCAGAAAATTCTGGTATATATAAGTGTCTTCTTTATATTGAGGACTGTAGAGGCAAAAGGACAATTTCTACAATAGATGTTCTTATTTTTGTTTTACCAAATACAAAAATAACAAGACAACCCGAAACTAAATTCCCAGAACTTGGACAGACTGTTACCTTTGATTTTGATGCACAAGTTGGAGGCACTCCTGTTGAACCTTTGGGTAATCCATCAGTTCAGTGGTATAGAGGAGGAATTGCTTTAGTAGATAATGACCGTCTTGCTGGTGCTAAATCATCTATTCTTTCTATTAGGAATATTGATGCAGGCGACTATGGTGACGATTACTATGTAGTAATAAATGGTTATTGTGGTAGCGATAAATCACAAAATTTCGGAATCAAAGTACCACCTGGAATAAATATTATATCTGCTCCTTCAGAGCAAGAGGTATGCTTAAATGCAACAGCTAAGTTTGAAGTTAATGCAGTTGTTACTGGTGGAGGTTCGGGATTAAAATATCAATGGTTGAAGGATGGAGTAGAATTAAAAAATAACAGTAGAATAAGTGGTGCAACATCTTCTGTTTTAACAATAAACAATATCGTTCCAGGCGACAAAGGAGATTACGAGGTTATTATAACTGCTCTACCAACAATGATTACGAAAATGGCCGGTCCAGCGAAATTAACTGTAAAATTGCCACCTTCATTTAAGGAAGTGAAACCGGGTGTTGAAATTGACGTCGAATCAAACCGTGAATTAAAGATTGAAGTTGTTGCTGAGGGAGAAAATTTACAATATCAATGGTTCAAAGATGGTGTTGAATTAATTGGAGAAAACAATTCTATTTTCTTAAAAACTTCTTCAGAGATCTCAGACGCTGGGGTTTACTATTGTAAGGTCTTTAATGAATGTGGTGAAATAAAAACCCCCAATATTACTGTTACAGTAACTATGAGCAATCAATTTATGGGTATAGAAGAACAAGAACTCGGAGAAATTATTCTCTTCCCGAATATTCCAAACCCATTCGCTGATAAAACATCGATTTCATTCGTTGTTCCCTACTCCATTAAAGCTAAATTGTCCATTACCGATATTTTTGGAAGAGAAGTAGCTGTTCTTAAAGATGAAATTGTTAAAGCTGGATTAAACACCATTGAATTTCAACCAGAATTATATAATTTATCAATAGGCACTTATTATTATACCCTTACTATCAACGGATATAAAATCACAAGAGTTATGACTTTCTACAAATAACATTTCTATATATATTGCAAAAAGGCACTAAGGGTTTACTTTAGTGCCTTTTTTGTAACCTAAACTTACTTATTTTGTTAAAGCAATATTATAACTTATTACAAAATGATATGAAAAATTAACAATGTATTTTTTACTTAAAAAAGAATTAGCATTATATCAAAAGATTATGAAATATTCAGGATAAAATTGTTAATTTTGTAAAGAATTATAAAGAATTGATAAAATAATGCAGTAATGAATAAAATTAAAGTTTCAATCATAGGTCTTGGAGAGATTGCACAAAATTTTTATCTCCCTAATCTTGTCAACAACCATCTTGCTGTTATTACTGCTTTATGCGATATCCAAAAAACAAAGGCTCAAATATTATCAGACAAATATGAAATTCCAATGTATTATTCCAACATGGATGAACTTCTTGATGCAAATGTATCTGATGCTGTAATAATATGCACACCAACCAATACACATTATGAATTAGCTAAAAAATCTTTAATTGCGAAAAAGCATATATACATTGAAAAGCCCTTTGTTGAAAGCTATAATGAAGCATTGGAATTAGCTGAACTAGCAAAAGAAATGAACTTAATTGCTATGGTTGGTATGAATAATCGCTTTAGATACGATTCTATAATGCTAAAAAACTATATTAAACAAAACTATTTCGGCAAGATATTATATATTTATTCAGGTATTCACCAACATAAGAGAAATATTAAGAGTTTTCAAATAGCTCAAGTTGAAGATATATCAGTTCTATATGACCTCGCTCTAACTTTATTGGATTCAATTTTTTGGATTACAGATTTTCCAGAGATACACTCTATTCGATCAAATGTATTTCATCACTCAACAAGAAAAATTGATGATATAGCTTTAGCGACAATTAAACTAAAGAATGGCTCTTTGATTAGTATAGAGGCAAACTGGAATCAATTTGATGAAAAAACAACATATTATTGCGATATTCATGGAACATTGGGGGGGGCAGAAGTTAACCCTTTGAGATTGTACAAAAAAATAGATGGTAAGTATACATTACAGCCATTATTACAACAAATGAGTAATTACGAGCTTTATAAGAATTCATACCGAAACGAAATAAACAATTTTATCCAAATACTTCAAGGATTAACACCAGAAATGTCTTCAGCGCAAGAATCAGCTTATATATTAAAAATTATTGAAAACATTAAAAATTCTTCTTTAGAAAATAAAGAAATAATATTTGAATAAATATAGGAGCAACCATGAAAATTTTTAACATATTTATTAAGATTTTAACTATAGCAATTTTAATTTTGAATTTTACTAATCTTTTTGCTCAAGAAATCGCTATTGGGAAAAAATATGTTTTCTACAACAATTTCGATCCCCTTTTCGCACAAAATGCTTACTATAAACATCTATCAGCAATGGAAGAATTTAAAGATTATTTTGTCAGCATGGCTTTTAATGATAATAATCTTACTACATATCCTATTACAAATTTTGAAGTAGCTATTTTTCCAATGGGCGATAAAAAGTTGAGCGATGGAACATCAAAATCCTCAGTAATTTCTAAAATAAAAGAGATGATAGCTGCTGGCAAGAAAGTAATAATTACTGGCAGAAATTTACTTCAAGGCAACACGACCGAAGTATCAAACTTTTTATCTAACGATTTAGGTATTCAGTATATAACCCGCCTTCGAACACAGGATGGTGTTGGAAAATTCCTTGGTTATATAGCTTTTGGTTGGAAATATGATCCTGTGGGTGCCGCTTCAGTCAAATTTTGCAATCAAGGCTACGAAGGGCCTGTAACTCAATGGCCTCTTGCTTATTATAGTTCAATTGATGTTTTTCGTTCAAAAGATAGAAATAAGTATTTTGCTGTTGATAAATATCATCAGTTAATTCAAGATACATATGGTTCCGATACTGATTCACTTCTCGGAATAAGAACTGAAATTGGGGATGCGAGAATTATTCTTTGGTCTATAGGTTTCGAGAACTTTGCAGTTGATGAAGCTCGGCGAGATATGCTTTATAGGGCAATGGTGTGGGTTTTGGAAAATGTCCCCAAACCAGGTTCTCAAATAGAAATGGTTCGAGACGTATGCGATTTTGGTCCAGTTAAAGTTGGTGAAAGCAAGCAACTCGATGCAGAATTTAAAAGCGTAGGAGAGCTACCACTCACAGTCAACGAAGTTTCTATTGCAATGAGTAAAGATAATTTTAAAATCGTAAAAGGAGAAATAAAACCGGAAAATCCAATTACACTTAATTTCGGCGAATCCCATACTTTTACCGTAGAATTCACACCTTCTGAAACAGGCGTTGATTACTTTGGTCAAGCAATAATTAAATCAAATTCTACTACTATGAATGAAGCATATGTAAGTTTAACTGGTATAGGAGGAAACGTTTCAGGACCCAAACTTGCGATGAATATTTTAGAAAATACCATTAACTTCGGAAAAATACAATTTCAGAGCAAAACGTTTGATTTATCTTTAAAAAACACTGGTAATCAAGATTTAGATGTAAATGTTCTTAAAATAATTGAAAATACCGACGATGCTTTCGGATTCCATCAAGTAATAGAAACGCCTTTCACTATTAAACCAGGTACTGAGAAAATAATAAAGATACGCTTCGCACTGAGAGAGGAAGAAAAAAAATATTACGGTAAAATACATATTGAGACAAATGCAATAAACGCTCGCAATTTTGATATTAATTTAATAGGTGAAGTATCATTTACACTTGGTCCTATTATATCTGCTTCTGAAACTATAGTGAATCTCGATACAACTCAAATTGGAACAACAAAGACAAAAACTATAACAGTTGAAAATAAAGGAGATGCAGCATTATTAATTACTAATACCCAAATTACAGCAGATGAAGAAGATGTATTTGACTTACCCGAACCTTTTACTGATTCAATAAATCCCGACGAGTCTGCAACTCTTAAAATAGCATTTACACCAAAAGAAGCAAAAACATATACTGCTAACATTGTAATCAATTCAAATGCAAGCAATCTTCCAACTTTCACTATCCAAATGTACGGCGAAGGGGTTTCAAACACATCTGTCAATGAAACCGAACTTCATTTAAGTAAACACATAATAAATCTAATCCAGAACAATTTTAGCTCTGAAGCTATTTTATCTATAATCAATAAGGATAATACAGTTAGCGAAATGAATGCGGATATTTTAGATTTACTTGGCAGAAAAGTTAAAAATATTTGCAAAAATCTTACTCTATATCCAAACTTAAACAACATTAACATTTCATTTCAAGAATTAACTGTTGGCACTTATTTTATTGCTATTAATATTAATGAGTATCGTGTTATTATTCCTTTTCTAATTTATTAATAATTTGAGCTTTGGAGACATTACATTTAGACAGAGATATTGTCATTGGTGATATTCACGGATGTTATAATACATTTAGCAAATTGTTATTTGATATATTAAAAATATCTAAAAACGACAAAATTTATTTACTTGGCGATTACATTGATAGAGGACTTAAAAGTAAGGAAGTTATTGACTTAATTATATCACTTCAAAATGAAGGATATACAATATATCCAATTAAAGGAAACCACGAATTTCTACTTTTGGAATCTATGAGCTCAGTAGAAGCTTTTCAAGTTTGGGTATATAATGGATGCATATCAACTCTCGAAAGTTTTCATATCGAAAGAGCTAATGATTTATCAGAAGAGTATATTAATTTTTTTTCGAACCTTCCCTACTATATTAAGCTTGATAAATTTGTTTTGGTTCACGGAGGAATGAACCTTAATATAAAAGACCCATATACTGATACTGATTCTATGGTTTGGATTAGGCAAGAAAAAGGAGATATTTTGAAAAAACTAAATAAAAGAATTATAGCTGGGCACACTCCTTTGCCCCTTTATAAAATAAAAGAAAGTCTATCTGAACCAAAAATTTATTTAGACGGTGGATGTGTATATTATAAACGCTATGAAGGCTTAGGATATTTATGTGCATTAGAATTAAATACAATGGAACTATTTTATCAACTAAATATTGAAGATAATATTTGAGATAATGGACTTTGCAACATTCGAAAAATATTGCCTGAGCAAAAAAGCAGCAACTGAAGATATGCCTTTTGATGAAACAACATTATGCTTCCGGGTAGGAAATAAGATATTTGCTATGACTGATACACTTAGAGAACCATTTCGATTCAATTTAAAAATCCAGCCAGAACGTTCTATTGAGTTACGAGAAAGCTATGAATGTATTACTCCGGGCTATTACTCAGATAAAAAAAACTGGATTACAATAGAACCTGACAATTCTATTTCTGATGAACTTATATTTGAATTAATAGATAATTCTTATAATCTAGTTTATAATAAATTAACAAAGATAATACAAAAACAGATAGAAATTTTAGACACTTTATAAATCCTTTCAATAAAATGATTAATGGCAGGAATTTATATTCATATTCCTTTTTGTATTCATAAATGTTATTATTGCGATTTTTATTCTATTATCAATACCTCATTTATAGAAAACTATATTACTTTTTTTCTTAAAGAAATAGAACATTATAATTCAATCTATGATCTTAAAAATTATAAAATAAATTCATTATATTTTGGAGGAGGAACACCCTCATTACTAAATATAAATCAATTCGAAAGAGTCTTTGAAAAACTCTACGAATATTTTTTTATAGACAATGATATTGAAATTACTATTGAAGCTAATCCTAATACAATAGATAAAGAATTTTTAAAAAGTTTAAGAGCTATAAATGTTAATAGAATTAGTATTGGAATTCAATCTTTTAGAGATAAAGAATTAAGATTTTTACAGAGGACACATACTTCAAAGGATGCTATAGAAGCTATAGAAACTGCTCTATTATATTTTGAAAATGTAAGCATTGATTTAATCTTTGGCATACCAATACAAACACAAAGGACCTGGTTGGAAAGTGTCATCAAATCTTTATCATATAATATTCATCATTTATCACTATATAACTTAATTTACGAAATTAACACTCCTCTTTATCATGATTTTCAAAAAGGAATCGTTAAGAAAAAAAGAGATGAAGAAGAAGAAAAAATGTATTTTGCTGCTGTTGAATTATTAACCGGCACAGGTTTTGAGCATTACGAAATATCAAATTTCGCAAAAAACAATAAAAAATGTATTCACAACATTGCTTATTGGAAATGTGAAGAATATTTCGGTTTTGGGCCATCATCATCTGGTTTTATTGACAATAAAAGATATACAAATAAAAAAGATCTTAACGAATATATTGTTGCAATTCAAAATGGTGACCTACCTATAGAAACGACAGAAACTCTAGATAAAAAGAAAAAAATAGATGAATATATAATGTTGAGATTGCGTTCTTTTGGCATAGATATTGAGGAGTTCAAAAGAAATTTTGGAATTGATTTATTTGAAAGAAATTTCAACTTTATTAGTGAATTGGAAAAAAACAATTTTTTAACTATTAAAGATGGGTTTATTAAACTGACAACAAAAGGATATTTTGTATGCAATGCAATTACAATATACTTTTTAGAAGTAATAAATAAAAAAATGATAATTTAAAAAAATTTGATAATTTATATTCTTAAAAAGTAAAAAAAATAAAATTATATATGACATATACAAAAACTTTACAAAAATCTTATTTCGAGCTCACTGAACACAATAACGTTCAGGTATTTATATTCTTGGTATTATTAGTCAGTAGCACGCTTTTAATATTCATCCTTTTTTTGCCTTTAATGGAAGCTTTTTTTAGAGAGTTCTTACGGGGTGAAGTATATATGTCACAGCTTCCACCAAAAGACCCAGATACAAATAAAATATCTTTGAGCTACTTTTTTCTTTGGGCAATAGATATAAAAATAACAAATACAGAAACAATGAGATATTATTTCAATCCTTTTATCTCATTGTTCTTACAATCTTGCATTTTGGGAATATTATTTACAGTAGCAGTATCAACATTATTACCAATTAATCTTGGTTATATAAGGCATAAGATTGAAAGAGAAATTGCCAATCAATTAGATAAAATATCAATGATAAAATACGGTCTTCATGCTGAATATAATCAAGAAGAAATAATTAATGAAATCTTAAAAGCAGATTTAAAAGAATTATATGACTACGCCGATGCTTGGAAAATCTCTCACGAAGATTTGTTAATAATATACAAGGCATTGAATTGGAGAAAATCTCAAGGCTTATATAAAATTAGACATTTAAACGATGGAATAAGAATGTATATGAGGTTTCATTTCACTCAAAAATATAGTAATACAGTATTGGGTTTTGTATATATGGGTGCAGCAGTTTTGATTATTATAATCGGTCTCAGAGGACTGAAATTTATTCCTCCAACACAACCCTCTTTAGTCTTATTTGCATTAGGCCTAGAATTCTCTCTATTAATAATCTATGCAATTACATTAATGTATTCTAAACAGGATGAAGAAAAGGAAATAGAACCAATTTATGCTCATTCTCAAAATAATTATCTTAATACCGACTTTGGTAGCGCAAGAGATATAGAAAGATTATTAAGGGTATTCATTAAATCGTCAGAAAAAAATAAAAAGTGAAGTGATTAAGCTTTCGGATGGGATTTCTTATACGTTTCTTTAAGGCGTTCTACTGAAAGATGAGTATAAATTTGTGTTGTCGAAAGCGATTCATGTCCAAGCATTTCACTAACTGACTGGATATCAGCACCGTTGTCAAGCAGATGAGTCGCAAAAGTATGTCTAAGAACATGTGGACTTTTTTGAGGTGCTTCAGTATTGCTAAGCATAGTGTTATGAATTATTCTATAAGCAGTAACAGGATTTAATCGAACTCCTTTTTTAGTTAAAAACAGAGCAATTGTATTATCGTTTTTTTGAAGTTGGCACCTTAATATCAAGTAGTGGTTAATAGCTTCCATAGCTTTTTTCCCAATAGGAACAATCCTTTGTTTTTTTCCTTTTCCATTAACTTTTATAAAAGACTGTAGTTTGTTTATATCAGTAATATTTAGCTTCAATGCTTCACTAATTCTTAAACCAGAACCATAAAGCAATTCAATTAAGGCTAAATCTCTTGCCCCTTCAGGAGTATTAGGATTAATGCTACTTAAAATATTTTCAATTTCATTCTTTAATAAAAATGAAGGTAATTTTTTCTCGCATCTTGGTACAGGAAGATTAGATGCCGGATTTTTGTTAATATAATTACGTTTATAAGCAAATTTAAAGAATGATTTTAATGCAGAGATTTTTATTCTTAATGATTTATTACTATATCTTTTATTATGAAGCCAACCAAGGTAAGGTCTTAAATGGCAAAATTCAACTTCATTAATATTTGTTATATAATTAAATTCTGCAGTCAGGTATTCTCTAAATTGAAATAAAGCTAGCTTATAAGACTCTAATGTTTTATAAGAATAACTCTTTTCTACCGAGCAGTAATCTAAAAAGTCTTTTATTATTTCATCTAATTGCATATTGCTTCTCTAAATGTTACTTTTCAAAAAGCAATTTTCAAGCCAAATAATAATTGATTTTTTAATTCACAATTTTCCAATATCTTCATTCCATAACTCTGGGTTATTCTTAATGAATTCACTCATTAAGTCCTTGCAATTTTGTAAATCTAAATCGATTACAGTAACACCATGTGATTCCATAAATTCTTTTGCTCCAGAAAAAGTAACAGATTCCCCAACAATTACTTTTTTTATCCCAAATTGAACAACTGCACCTGCGCAAAGATAACAAGGCATTAAAGTAGAATAAAGCGTAGTATCTTTATAAGTGCCAATTCTACCCGCATTCCTCAAACAGTCAATTTCTGCATGCAAAATAGGATCTTGTTCTTGAACCCTCTTATTATGCCCCTTGCTTATTATCTTATCCCCTTTTACAAGCACTGAACCAATTGGTATTCCACCTTCATGATAGCTTTTTATTGCTTCATTAATTGCCTCTGACATAAAATTATCCATAATAACAGCCTCCTATTATTTGAAAAATTAAAATAAAATAATTTTACAAAAATACTGTATATCAAACTACGTCAATTTAATTATTAACAATGAAAAAACAAAATTTACGAATTATATTTAAATTTGGAGCTACTATGCGTAAAAGTATTGTCTTTGTTGTTCTGATAGTTCTTGGTATTACTATTGGATTTATTATTCAACCTTTATTATCAGATGATAAAAATAGCAATATTTTAGAACAAGAAAAGAAATTTGACTATGTTCTAAATACAATATTCAAAAATTATGTTGATAAAGTCGATACAGAAAAACTTGTCGAAGCTGCAATTAAAGGAATGTTAAATGAATTAGATGTTCATTCAGTATATATTTCTGCCGAGTCTATGAAGCGTGTCCAAGAAGATTTTCAAGGAAGTTTCGAAGGTATAGGAGTTCAATTTGATATAATTGAAGATACTATTATTATTGTATCAGCAATACCTGGTGGGCCAAGCGAAGCTATAGGTATTCAATCCGGAGATAAAATCATAACAATAGACGGTGAAAATGCAGTTGGAATGGATAGAGATGACATTCCTAAAAAACTAAAAGGACCCAAAGGTACTGTCGTTGAAGTTGGAATTAAAAGAGATGGTGAACCAAATTTATTGAATTTTTCAATAACTCGTGATAGAATACCTATCAATAGTGTAGATGCTGCATTTATAATAGATGGAACAGATATTGGATACGTGGAGGTCAATCGTTTTGCTCAGGTAACACATCAAGAAATGGTTGATTCTTTAGAAAGTCTTAAGTTAAAGGGAATGAAAAAAATAATTCTGGATTTAAGGGGTAATCCCGGTGGTTATTTAAATCAAGCTTTTTTAATGGCTGATGAATTCTTACCTAAAGGCGATACTATTGTATATACAAAAGGTAGAAAAGCTATATTTGATGAGGTTTATCTTTCAAATTTAGGTGGAAAATATGAAAAAATACCTCTAATTGTTTTAATAGATGCTGGTTCAGCTTCTGCAAGTGAAATTGTTTCAGGTGCCATCCAGGACCTCGACAGAGGATTAATCGTCGGTGAAACTTCGTATGGTAAGGGCTTAGTGCAAAGACAATATGAAATTGGTGACGGTTCTGCTTTCAGACTTACTATTTCAAGGTACTATACTCCATCGGGAAGATCTATTCAAAGACCTTATAAAGATAAGGAGCAATATAGAAGTTTGGTAGGTAGATTAGAACTTGAAGAAGGTTCTTATATTGAAAATGCTATTGATAAAATAAAAAAACAAGTTGAAAAGCTTAATGAAGAGAATAAAAATAAAAAAGATTTCAAACCATTGCATATAGATTCACTTCCACTTTACAAGACTAGAAAAGGAAGACTTGTTTTTGGAGGTGGAGGTATTACACCAGACTTTATTGTTAAGCATGATACCATTACAAAATTAAGTGTAGAAATTCGAAAAAAGAACTTATACCTCATTTTCACAGACAATTATATGCATACTGATGGCAAAAAGATAAAGGAAAAATATCATTCAAACTTCCAAGATTATTATAGAAATTTCACAATCTCCGATGAAATAATGGAAGAATTTAAGAAACTTACTATATCTAAAGGCATTGAATGGAATGAAGAACAAGGAAAAATAGATTGGGAATATAACAAAACTGTAATTAAAGCATATATCGCTCGTGCTATTTGGGATAGAAACAAAATGACTCAAATTCTTTCTATATATGATAAGCAAATGCAAACAGCTATCAAACTATTTCCTGAAGCTGAGAAAATGCTGACATTAAAGAAAAAGTAACATTAAAAAAATCCATTTAACCTATTTAAAATGTAATTATAAATGAATAAGACTATGATAAAAAAAATATTTAAAATATCTGTTTGCGTATTTCTATTGTTTATTTCTATATTTCACCAGAGAGAGTTATTATCTCAGTCTTTTATAGTATATCCTGGCGAAGAATTGCTATATGAAGTAGATTTTCTCGGAATCAAGCTTGGTTCTATCAAAATTGTAACTGAAAACGTTGAAAATTATGAAGGCAAAGAAGTATATAAAGCCAAAGCTTATATTGATTCATATGAAGGTATACCATTTGTAGATTTACATACAATTTACCAAAGTTGGTTCGACAAATCTGTATCTTTCACATATAGATTTGTCTCAAACACTAAACAAAGTGATAATTCATGGGATTATCAAGAAATAAATCCAGACTATAAAACGAATAAATACAGGTTATCTAAATACTTAAAGAATAACTGCTATTTCAATGAAACTTTTGAGCTTAAGCAAAAAGCAAACGATGGACTTTCAATCTTCTTTTTAGCTCGAAAATACACAAAGTTAAATAGAACTATTACTGTCCCTACGATTATGGATAAAAATGTAGATTATACTATATTGACTTTTCGTTCTAAAATAGAAAGTTCAACAATATCTGCTGTTCCATATCCGATAAGAACAATATATTTCAACGGAGAGGGAAAATGGAAAGGGGTTTATGGACTATCTGGTTATTTTGAAGGCTGGTTCAGTGATGATGATGCAAGAATTCCTATTAGAGCGAAAATGAATGTATATGTTGGTAACATTAATATCGAACTTAAAAGCTGGATAAGACCTGGTTGGACACCTCCTAAAAGTTAAAATATTAAATGCCAAAACATATATTTCATATTAATCATTCTGATGATAGTTTTATTGACGGGTATATTCTTTATAAAAATAATTCAAATTTAAAACCTCTCGTTATTATTCTGCATGGATTTATGGCATCTAAAGATTGGGGGTTTTTTCCTCATATTGCTAAAAGCATAGCAAAGAATTTAGGGGTATCTTTGATTTTTGATTTTTCACATAACGGAAGACCTGATAATAATCAATTTTTCAGAGAACCACACAAATTTTCGCAGAATACAATAACGAAACAATTAAATGATTTAAAAATTATAATAGAAAAATTAAAAAGTAATGAATTAACACCAAAATTAAAATTAAACGAAATTTGGGACGGACGTATTTTTTTGCTTGGTCATTCTTTAGGTTCGGCAATCGGATTGATATATTCAAATCAATATGAAGGTATAAATAGGATTTCTGCATGGGCTCCAATTGCTTATTTTGATAGATATTCAGAAAGACAAAAGAAAATATGGAAGGAAAAAGGCTATTTAGAATTTCAAATGAACCAAACAAAGCAAATTTTAAGAATTGATTTAGATTATTTGAATGATATCGAAAACAATATTCAAAAATATTCTATTATAAACTCCGTCAAAAATTCAAAAATTCCAATACAGATTATCTATGGGAATGAGGATTTGACTATAAGTAAAAACGAAGTCGAGCAAATAATTAGCAATATTAATAAAAGCTTAACTTCAATAGAATTTATATCTAATTCTGGTCATACTTTTGGGTTTACTTCCGTACGGGATAAGCCCAATAAAAGTTTAAAAGAAGCAATTCAAAAAACTATCAATTTTTTCATTAAATAAAAATGCGAAAATACTTTTTAATGTTATTTTTATTATTACTTATCATTTGTGATAACTTAATTGCACAAAACACAGATGACTTTTACAATAAAGCCATTGAAGCACTAGATAACGGTGATACAGTAATTGCCAAAGTGTATTTTGAAAGTGCCTATAATATTCAAAATGAACCAAAGGGATTGATTTTTCTATTCATCATAAAATGTTATGATGCTCTTAATACAAAAGAAATAAATAATAAAAAATACCAATATTTACAAGCTGAAAAGATTTTTGAAGATTTATATCAAAATCAACCTGCAATTGCTTCAAGATTTTTGACTGTATTCTTTTCGCTAAGAGAGCAGATCAGTCGTAACACTCAATTGATAGATGATATAATTAAAGATATTAGTTCTTTAATTGAAATAGAAAAAAAAGATGAAATAAAATCGGAATTATATAATCTATTGGGTCATTTCTTTGTATGCAATAGAAACTCTAACCTTGCTATAATAGAATACCAAAAAGCACTTAATTTTTACCCTAAAAATTATTCTAAAATCACTTTTTATATATCAAAAGCATATTCTAATTTATCATACGATTTTGAACTAAATAATAATTTTGATAGTGCGCTTTCTACTATTAATCAAGCCTTGTACTTAGACCCTTATTATCCTAAAGCATATTATATAAAGGCAAGGATCTTTTATAAAATAGATAAATTAGATTCAGCACTAACTAATCTAACTCAAGCTATTACCTTGGACACAAATTACAGAGATGCTCTCATTTTAAGAGCAGAAATACTCTACAAAAAAGAATATTGGGTTTCTGCAATAAGAGACTATAGTGCAGCAATAAGAATTGAACCTAATTCCAAATTATATTCATATCGTGGATATGCTTATCTCAGCCTGGAAAAGAATAAAGAAGCAAAAGCAGATTTTACAAAAGCGATAGAAACTGGAATGCAAGATGCATTTACATATTATAACAGAGGATTAGCTTGCCTTGGATTGCTGGAATACGAGCAGGCTGTTGATGATATCACTAAATCATTACAATTTGATACATCATTTGTATTTTCTTTTCTTAATCGTGGATATGCAAACGAACAATTAGGAAGATATATTGATGCTATTCGCGACTATACTATTGCACTTGAGAAATTGCCTAACGAAACACTTGCTCTTTTTAATAGAGGTAATTGTTATATGAAGCTAAAAAAATATGAAAATGCAATCGAAGATTTTACAAAGTGTATAGAAATTGTTACCTATCCAGATGCTTTTCTAAAAAGAGCTGAAGCTTATCTTAATATTAAGCAAAAAGAAAAAGCAATTAAAGATCTTAATTCATATTTGAGTATAACCACTATTTCAGATGAGCAAAAAGATAAGGTTAAAAAGTTTTTAGATTCTATAAAATAGCTGAATTATTTTTTATATCTTTTTATTTTCTCAGCTACTGAATATCTATCAGGTTCTATTTCCAATGCTTTTTGCCAAGCAGTATAAGCTTCTTTTATGCTGCCCATTTTTTCTAAAATATCACCTTTGTGTTCCCATACTTCAGCAGATTTAAACCCTCCATTAGATATAGCTTTATCAATATATGTCAAAGCTTCTTCTAAATTATTCAATTTGAATTGAATCCAAGCATATGTATCGAGATAGGAAGGATTAAATGGTTCATATCTAAGTGAAATTTTTATCATTTCAAGAGCTTTTTCTAAATTAATTCCCCGAACAGACAATGAATATGCATAATTATTATTAACTAAAGCATCAAAAGGACTTATTTCGAGTGCTTTTTCATAAGCATAATCCGAACTATCAATCATACCTAATTGATCATAAACAATACCAATCTGAGACCAAACTTCAAGAGAAGAATCATTAATTTTTAAACAACGGTAAAGAGGATTTAAACAACTATCATATCGTTTTAAGATCGAATATCCTACAGCAATATAAAAAGGGTAGCGATAATCATTAGGGAAGGAATTTTCATATTTAGACAAAATTTCTATGGCTTTTTGATTTTGTTTAGTATAAGAATAAAAAAAAGAAACCTCAAGTGGAACATCTTTTATGCTATCAGCAATTTTTAATGTTTGAAAAATGAAATTTTCAGACTTTATTGTATCACCAATACTGTGTGCAAGATAAGCTGATAGTAACTGAACCTTCCATTCAAATCTTCTTTTATTATTAATTTTTTCTAAATAAATTTCAACATATCTTTTATTTACATTCAAAGTGTCCGTTAATAATACACTTGCTAAATACTGTAATAAGCTATTATAATCATTCATAGATAATGATAATTCTAATTTCTCAAGAAGAGAAAAAGCCTTCTCATAGTTTTTATTTAAAATTAGTGCCTCAATCAAATCAAAAGCATTTAAATTATTATATGGAGCATAATTGAATAACTTTTCTGCAATCCTTAAATAATTTTCATTATCATTTACCCGCTTATATAAATCTAAAAGACGTTTTAAAATAGCAATATCTTCTCCGTCTTGAATTATACTTTCATAGATTTCAATTGCATTGTGAGGTCTATTAAACTCGTAAATTATAGCCAGCCTAACTCTATTTGATATATTTGGTTTTTGTTGAGCAAGCTTTTCATAATATAATGTTGCTTTTTCATAATTGAATTGTAAAAAATATAAATCTGCAAGTAGTTTGATAGTTGGAGAAAATGTTGTGTCCTTACGGTAACTATTGATTGCCCAGTCAATGGCGGTTTCCATTCGATTTAGATTTTTATAGCATTTTGCTATTGCCCACATTATTGAAGCAGAAGAATCATATTTTAAAGCTTCGAAGTAATCTAAAATAGCACTGGCATAATTTTTTTGTTGCTCTAATATTGAACCACGTATTACATAATCTTTAGCATAAGTTGAGTATTCATCTTGATAATCATATCCATCCTCAGTTTCATCTAAATACTCATAATCTGATGAATAATCTGATTCATAATCATAATCGTATTTTTTATCATAATCATTTTCATTATTTTGAGTAATTTTTGAAGATGAACAACCAAGAAGAACAAGAATAAATAGGAAAAAACTAATAATATGAATTTTTTCTTTAATCATTTATATTTTATTTAAATACATTCATAATTAAGAATTATATCAAGTTTAAATTTTATCGAGCAGCTTTAATATTATTTCATTAGGACTAATATTATCTGCTTCTGCATTGAAATTAGTAACAAGACGATGCCTCATAACAGGTGAAGCAACTGCTCTTATGTCTTCTATATCAGGTGTAAATTTACCTTTTAAAGCTGCTCTTGATTTTGCACCTAAAATTAAGTATTGAGAAGCACGTGGTCCAGCGCCATAACTAACAAAGTTTTTAATAAAGTCGTATGCTCCGTTGGTAGGTCTGGAAGCTCTAACTAAATTAACCGCAAATTTAATAACGTTATCAGCAACGGGAACCCTTCTAATCAAATTTTGATAGAAAATTATTTCTTCTGAATTAAGCACTTTATGAACATCAGGAATATAATCAGCAGTAGTACTTTTTACAATCTCGATTTCTTCTTCTTGAGAAGGATAATCAAGCCACATATTAAACATAAACCTATCGAGTTGTGCTTCTGGTAAAGGATATGTTCCTTCTTGCTCGATTGGATTTTGAGTAGCAAGAACAAAAAATGGTTCATCAAGCTTATATGTAGTTCCAGCAGCTGTTACATCATGTTCTTCCATTGCCTCAAGTAAAGCTGACTGTGTTTTGGGAGGAGTTCTATTGATTTCATCAGCAAGAACAATATTTGCAAATACAGGTCCTTTAATAAATCTAAATTCTTTTAATCCTTTTGATACATTTTCTTCTATAACTTCCGTTCCAGTAATATCGCCTGGCATAAGATCAGGTGTAAATTGTATTCTGTTGAATTTCAAATTCAGCGCTTTGGCTAAGGTTCTAATAATTAAAGTTTTTGCAAGGCCTGGTACACCGATTAAAAGACAATGACCCCGAGCAAACAAAGCAATCATCAATTCTTCGATAATTTGATTTTGACCAATAATTACCTTTGCAATTTCTTTTCTAACGCTTTCAATTGAGTTGGCTAATTTCTCAATATTTTTTAAATCATCAGATTTATTAAAATCCATTATCACCTTTAGACTTTTTTTGGAAAATAATCGAATAATAAAATTATTGACGTTGATATATAAACTAAATTGATTATAAAAAATTATTATAATCTAAAACAATATATTTTACAAATTTTGTATATTAAAAATTTATAGTTAAAAAAATCAATAATAAAATGGTATATAAAAATAACATTAAAGAAATTAAAATTTCTACTAAGAATTACAAAATTATAGACAACGAAGAAGTAATTTTTCTATGTTCACCTAAAGAAATTACAGAAAAAACTATTGTAAAAATAATTTTTGAGGATTATAATAAAGAAGCATTTATAATCAAAAAAGATGGACAATACTATTGTTACAGCAACGAATGCCCTCATAACCATATTAGAAAACTTGAACTGGGAATAATTAGTAATAAAAGGATCACTTGTCCGATGCATGGTTGGTCCTTTGATTTATTTACTGGAAAATGTTTAAATCACTCCACTTCAAAACTGAAGAAATATCAAATTATTGAATTGGATGATAAAATATATATAAAAAAATTGACAGAAACAAAACCAAAGTGGATGCTTTAAACTGCAAATATCTTATAAATTGAAAATTTTCAATAATTCACTCTGAAGATATTCGAAAGCTTCATTTGGGGAATTTGCAAAACGAAAAAGCTTTAAATCATCTTCTTTTATCAACTCTAAATCAGCCATATAATTGAAATTGATAATATTCCTCCAATATTCTTCTCCATATAATAGGATTGGCAAGGGCTTCTTAACTTTTTTAGTCTGAGTAAGTGTTAAGATTTCCATTAATTCATCTAAAGTGCCAAAACCACCAGGAAAAACTACAAGAGCTTGAGCTAAATATACAAACCAAAATTTCCTCATAAAGAAATAATGAAATTCGAGATTTAGCTCAGGTGTAAGAAAATGATTAGTATGTTGTTCGAATGGTAAGCTAATGTTTAAGCCTGCTGACTTTCCTCCAGCTAAAAATGCTCCCTTATTTGCAGCTTCCATAAGGCCTGGACCTCCGCCAGTTCCAATGCAAAAACGAAATCTTTTTGGTAAAGATATAGACCATTTTGTTAGCATTTCTGCAAGTTCTACAGCTTCGTCATAGTACTTAGACAGAGTTTTTAAAGACTCAAGTTTATTTATTCGTTGAGTAACATGATTTTTTTCTTCTTGATTAATTTTCTCTAAAGAACTTTTAAGTCTTGATATTTCATTTTCAAGATAATCTAAAGGTTTAACCCTTGCCGAACCAAAGAAAATAACCATCCTTTGGATTCCTAAGTTTTTAAAAGTACGTAAGGGATAAAGATATTCTGCTAATATTCTGATAGTCCTTCCATCTCTACTATGAATGAATTTTTTATTATCATATGCTTTTAATGAATTGTGATTGTTTCTTTTTTTTGATTTTGACATATATATACCTGATTAATGAATTAAAGATTGACCACCATCAACAATTAGGACCTGACCTGTGATAAATTGCGAACACGAAGAAAAAAAATATACTGCTTCAAAGACATCTTCGACAGTGCCATAGCGATTCATAGGAATCTTTTGCAAGCTCATTTTTTCTTTATTTTCATTTTTACTTTTATGTTCACTTAAATCAATATATCCTGGGCAAACAACATTTACACTAATTTGCGGGGCTAATGCTCTTGCTAATACTTTCGTAAGTTGAATTAATGCTGATTTAGATACATTATAATCTATCCTATCTTTCCATATATTTATGCCACCTAAGGATGATATATTGATAATGCGTGCTTGCTTTGTAACGATTTTGGCAAATTCTTTTGACATAAGAAAAGGAGAGGATAGATTTACTTTGAGTACTTCTTCCCATTGTTTAATAGAGATATTTTCGATTGTTGTCCTTGAAGGAAATATAGCTGCATTATTAATTAAAACATCTGGTATTACTTTGTTAAAAGCTATTTTATCAAACATATTTAAAATTTGAGCATATTCTTTAAGATCAGCTTGATAAATTTCTGCATATCTGCCCTTATCTATGATTTCTCTTTTTGTCTTTTGAGCATCGTCGAATGAATTATTATAGTGAATGAGAACGTCCCATCCTTTTACAGCAAAACTAAGAGCTAACTCACGTCCAATCCTTTTCCCCCCTCCTGTTATCAATACAACTGACATATAAGTTTTTTCATTAACGCAAAATTTGATAAATTTAATTTTTTATTATTACATTTTTATGAAAAGAAAAACATCATTTAACATATATTTTACAAAAATAATACTTTTTGTTCTTTTTTTTATTCTTTCAACTCAATGTTATTCTCAAAATCCACATAAAACATACAGGATTTTTTTAAAAGATAAAGGTCCTTACAAATTTGAAGAAGGTTCCCCACTTTACGATTCAACTATAAAGATACATTCTAAAATAGCAATTGAAAGACGATTAAAAGTTAGAAATGAAAATGAAATATTGACAATAGAGGATGCTCCAATATATGAATATTATGTAGAGACAATTGCATCATTAGGTGCAAAAATTATTTTAAAACTAAGATGGGACAATTATATCGTTGTATCTTGTGATTCAAATACTTTGAACATAATACAAAATTTTCCATTTGTAAAATCTATTCAACCTACATCTGCAAAATTAAAAATCCTATCAAATAATATAATCGTTGAAAAGGAAACAAAACTTTTAAAGCAAATACTCAATGATGAATTTTACAATTGTGATTTTTTTGATTATGGAGATTCTTTTAATCAAAATAATATAATCAATGTTATTCCCCTTCATTCTATGGGAATTACAGGTTTAAATGTTATCATTGGGTTAATAGATACCGGATTCAATACTAAAATTCATAAAGCATTAAGCAAAACAACAATCGTTGAAGAAAAAGATTTTATTTTTAACGATAGCATAGTTTCTAATGATTATTTAGATACTACAGATCAGGAAGGACACGGAACAATTGTATTATCAACAATAAGTGGTTATGAACCTGGCAATTTAATAGGGATAGCTCCTTCAGCTTCATTTTTACTTGCAAAAACCGAATTCTTACCGACTGAAACACATCTCGAAGAAGATAACTATGCTGCTGCTGTTGAATGGCTTGAGTCAAGAGGAGCTGACGTTATTAGTTCTTCCCTAGGTTACTTTTACTTCGACACAACCGAAGAAAAATATTCTTATTCCGAACTTGATGGCAATTCAACCATAGTTTCAAGAGCTGTGAACAAAGCTGTTGCAAGAGGTGTCGTTTTTATTACAGCAGCAGGCAATTCTGGTCCAAATGAGAAAACATTAAATTCTCCAGCAGATGCCGATAGTGTGATAGCGGTTGCAGCTGTGACTGAACTAAAGGAAATACCAGATTTTACATCCAGAGGTCCTCGGGGAGATGGGCAACAAAAGCCAGATATAGCTTCAATGGGTGTTCAGGTTGTTTGCGCTCCTCCACAATGGTCTTCAGGAGTTATCAAGGTTAATGGAACATCGTTAGCAACCCCTCAAATTGCTGGTGCTGTTGCCTTAATTTTATCTTCATTTCCAGAATTAACTCCTTTTAATATAAGGACATCTCTTCTTTCTACTGCAAGTAACAGTAGTAACCCCAATAACAAAATTGGATATGGGATTGCAAATACTTTTTTATCTGCTCAACAAAATGGCATAATAATTTCTCCATTAATTTCTTATAGGATAAAACAATTTCAAAGAATAGCTTTTTATATAGTATCAAATAGTCATAATCTTGATATCTGGCTCTATATTAAGTTTTTTTCAAAAATAGATTTTGCTAGATTCAAGTTTAATAAATCATCCACAGAAAATCTTTATGTAGTAGATATACCATTAGATTTATTTCAAGACAGCACAGCTATTGGCTATATTATCGCAAATGATATGTCGGCAGAAGAAAAATATTCAACTCGCCGTTACCCTTATAAAAGTTCAGATTTTTTTACTATACAACCAAATTCTACTGTTATACCATGTGGGGTAAAAAATAACGAACTTCCTAAAATGGACGATACTAAAACAAATGCTTTCATTTATCCGTCGCTATTGACAAATAATGATTATCAAAGTGTTATCAATATACCACTTGATGTCGAAAGCGATATAAATATTAAGATATACAATAACTTAGGACAAAATATTTTTAATTACAATGAAAAACAACGTAACAGTGGTATTGCTAACATACCAATAAAAATACTAAATATGGCTTCAGGAATTTACTTTGCAGTTATACAATATGATAAAACTACAGAAACATTGACATTTATAATTTCAAGATAATTATGGAAAAAATTGATATAAGCGACGTCCTATCGGCAGCACAAAGAATAAAGCCTTATGCTCATAGAACCCCTGTTTTAACTTGTTCGACATTAGATAAAATCACAGGTAACAAATTATTTTTTAAATGCGAAAACTTTCAAAAAATTGGAGCTTTTAAGTTTAGAGGAGCTTGCAATGCGGTTTTTTCTTTGAGTAATGAGGAAGCTAAAAATGGTGTAGCAACTCATTCTTCTGGCAATCATGCTCAAGCTTTAGCTTTAGCAGCTAAATTAAGAAATATACCTGCGTATATTGTAATGCCTGAAAATTCGTCAAGAGTTAAAATCGAGGCAGTTAGAGACTATGGTGGAAGCATAGTATTCTGCAAGCCAACTTTGTCGTCGCGTGAAACAACTTTAGAAAATATTATCAAAGAAACTGGAGCATATTTTGTTCATCCATATAATGATCTAAAAGTAATTGCTGGACAAGGTACTTCAGCATTGGAGTTTATCGATGAAGTAAAAGATTTGGATTATATTATTACTCCTGTTGGAGGTGGAGGACTACTAAGTGGCACTTTAATTACTGCAAATGCTATTTCGAAGTTAAAAGTTATTGCGGCTGAACCTGAAGGAGCCGATGATGCATTTCGTTCACTACTTGAAGGTAGAATAATCCCTTCATTAAACCCTAAAACCATAGCTGATGGATTGCTTACATCACTTGGTTCAAACACTTTCGAAATAATCAAAAAATATATATATAAAATCGTTACAGTATCAGATGATGCAATAAAAAATGCTATGAAGCTAATTTGGGAAAGAATGAAAATAATTATTGAACCTTCGTCTGCAACTGCATTTGCTATCTTATTAGAAAATAGGATTGGAATAAAAAATCAAAAAATAGGGATTATTTTAAGTGGTGGGAACGTGGATTTATCTAAAATAGCTGAATTACTGAATTAACATATGAAAATAAGCGTTATTATAGTTACTTACAATAGAAAAGAAGAACTAAAAGAAACAATACAAGCATTTCTTAATCAGAATTATGAAAATAAAGAGGTTATTGTAATTGATAATAATTCCGAAGATGGCACAAAAGACGAAATACCTAATCTTTTCCCTAATATTCAATATTATAGGTTACCTGAAAATATTGATATTCGAGCATTTAATATAGCGCTTAAATATGCTACCGGAGAAATCATCTGGAGAACAGATGATGACTCATATCCTCATAATCCCAATACATTCGAAAAAATAATCAAAATATTTCAAAATCATCAAGATATTGATATTATTGCACTCGAGCAATTGCTCGTTAATAGAAATTACCAAGCATGGGAATGGTATCCGTTCAAAATAGATAAAATCAATGTTCCATCTGAAGGTTATAAGTCAAATTATTTCTGTGGATGTGGTGCTGCTATAAGAAAAAAAGTATTTGATAAAATAGGAGGATTTTGGGAATTTGGATTTGAAGAACTTGACTTTTGCACAAGAGCTATTGTGGCTGGATTTAATATTAGATATTACCCGAACTTATCTTTTTTACATTATGCAACAAATACTGCGAGGTATAGCTCTGCGAGATGGATTCAGCTTTCCAAACAATACATTAGATATCAATGGAGATATTTCCCATTCTTAAATGCTCTTGGTAGAAGCTTTTTAATATTTAATTTTCAAATTATTGTAGCAATATTTTCAAAGGTAAGATTTAAAGCTATTATTGAAGGATTATTTGCAATGTTCATTACAACAATATTGACTATTAGAAAAGAAAGAAATCCTGTGCCAAAAGATAGAATAAAAGATATTACATTGGGAGTCAGTTTATTTAAATCACAAATGAAATATTTTCAAAATGCATTAAAAAACCGTTTGAAAAGATTTGGAAAAAAAAATTAAGATATTGCAATTATCGCCACAATTTCCATTTCCTATGGATGATGGCGGAAAAATCAGCATTGGAAATCTAACAAAACAATTTTCTAATTTTGGTGCTGATATAACTTTATTCTGTTATAGTAATAATACAATAGCTAATGATTTGTTAGAACAAGCTAAAAAATATTGCAAAATTGAGATTTATCAACATTCTACAAAAAATACAATCTATCGCATTTTAAAATCAATTATATTCAATCAATCAATATATTTATCCAAGCATATTGACAAAAAAATCCAAACAAAACTCAAACAAATATTATCAAAAGAGCAATTTGATATAATTCACACAGACCATACCTGTATGGCTCCACTTGCGTTTTATGCTCAATCATTAACAAATATCCCTATTGGATTAAGACTACATAATATTGAATGGATAATATGGAAAAGATATTCACAAAATATAAAATCTAATCTATTAAAAAGACACTACATTAATAATCAAGCAGAAATACTCAAAATCAAAGAGAAAGAATTCATTGAAAAGTCTGATGTTACATTTACTATTAGCGATATTGACCTTTCCAGAGCTAAAGAGATTGCACCAAAAGCAAATATATATTCCGCTCCTGCAGGAGTTGATTTAGAATATTGGAAACCTTTAGAACATATAGAGCGAAATAATAAAGAACTTATAATAGCAACAACGTATAAATGGATTCACAATGTCGATGCTCTAAAATGGTTTCTGGATTTTGTTTTTCCACTTGTTATGAAAGTTTTCCCCGATATTCAACTAACATTACTTGGAAAAGATCCGCCTACTTGGTTAAAGCATTATTATCCTCAAAATTTAAATGTAATTGGTTATGTTGAGGATGTAAGAACTTATTTAAATAGGGCAAATATTTATATTGCTCCATTATTTGTTGGTAGCGGTATAAGGATTAAAATACTCGAAGCTATGGCTATGGAGCTACCAGTGATTGCTACTACTGTATCAGCAGAAGGAATAAAAGCAACTTCCAGTGACGGATTATTTATCTGTGATGAACCTGTAGCTTTTGCAAATACAATCGTGCAATTAATAAAAACTAATAGCCAAACCAGAGAATTGGGAAAATCTGCGAGAAACTTTATTAATGAACATTTTATATGGGAAAATACTGTAAAATTTATACTTCATGAATACTCAAAATTAGTTATATCTAAAAAATAATTTTATTATTAATTTGCAATTATAATTTATCAAATTAAAAAAATTTATATGCCTATAAGTTTTGGTCATAGTATAATAGATGAGTGGTTATTAGATAAAAGAATTAATTTTTTGAATAATGGTTCATTTGGATCAACACCAAGAGTAGTCATAGAAGAATTTGAAAGGATAAACAGATTAATTGAGACTGAACCTCTCGAGTTTTTTTTGAGACAATATTACCCATTAGTTAGAAAATCAGCTATTAAATTAGCTCATTTTATAGGAGTAAATGCAAATAATCTTGTTTTTGTTGAAAATGCAACAGCTGGAGTTAATACTGTATTACATTCTTTAACAACCATACTTAACCCAGGAGATGAGATAATTTATACAAATCAGGTCTATCCTGCTGTTTTAAATGCTATCCACTACGTTTGTTTAATAACTGGTTGCAAAGTAAATCAAGTTAATATCCCCTACCCAATTGAGGATAAATCTTTAATATTAGAGCTTATAAAAGCAAAATTAAATTCAAGAACAAAAATAGCAGTAATTGATCATATAGCATCCGCTACATCTATAATATTTCCGATCAAAGAAATCATTTCTATATGCAAGGCAAACAACACTCTTTTATTAGTTGATGGAGCTCATTCACCAGGTATGTTAAATCTAAATTTATCCGATTTAGAAGTCGATTTTTACGTAGGAAATTGCCATAAATGGTTATTTACACCGAAAGGAACCGCACTATTTTTTTGTAGAAAAGAACTTCAAGAATTAATTCACCCTCTTGTTATCTCATTAGACTATGGTAAAGGATTTATAAAAGAATTTGATTGGATCGGAACTCGTAATCCATCTTCTTGGCTTTCAGTTTCAAAAGCATTAGATTTTTATTATTCATTAGGAAAAAGAGAAATAATTAACTACATTCATAATTTAGCTATCGAAGCTTCAAAAATGATAATTGAAGAACTAAAAATTGATATGCATTTAAATGAGGAATTGTATGGGGCAATGGTATCTTTCCCGATTAGAAAAAATGATAAAATAACTAATCTTAATACATTGGAAATTAGGAATTTATTTTATGATAAATACAAAATCGAAATTCCATTTTTTATTTTTAACAATGAATTACTTTTTCGAATATCAGCACAAGTTTACAATGAATTAACAGATTACGAAAAATTAATAACACCTTTAAAAACAGAGTTTTTTAATTAAAATGGCTGAAAATAATAAGAAAATACTTTTTCTGACTGCACGCTTACCTTATCCGATAATAGGTGGCGATAGGCTTAAACCATATCATATCCTCAAACATCTTGGTAAACATCATTCGGTTACTTTAGTATCTTTTTACCAAGGAAGAGTCAATCCTCAAAGATACGTCAATGAACTTGAAAAACTAAATATTAAAGTTCATATAATAAAATTAAATCCAGTCAAAGCTGCTATTTCTTCAATACCTAAATTGAGTAAATTTCCTATGGAAATCGCTTACTATTATAGCAAACAATTTCAAAATAAAGTTGACGAACTCTGTAATTTATGTAACTTTGAAATTGGAATTGCGTTCTTTATGAGAACAGCAGAATACATAAAAAATCGAAAGTTTAAGAAAATATTAATGGCAGAAGATTGCCGAGTTTTATACCAAAAGCGTTCATATGAACAAAGCCGGAACCTGAAACAAAAAGTTATACGATTTTGGGAATACAAGAAGCTTATGGTTTATGAACCCCAAATTGTTAACTCATTTGACATTGTAACTTTAGTTACCGATAATGATATAGAAGCTATGCAAAAAAATAATCCTACAGCTAATTATCGCTTGCTAACAAATGGTACTGATATTCATCATTTTCAAAAGCCCAAAGAAGATAAAACAAGAAATGGTATATTATTCATAGGAAAACTCGATGTTTGGGCTAATGTTTTGATGGTTGAAAACATTGTAAATAATATTCTACCAATTATTAAAAAAGAAATTCCAGAAGTCCAATTATATATTATAGGTTCAAATCCTCCTAAGAGAATACAAAGATTAGAAACAAAAGATATACATATTATTCCAAATGTTCCCGATGTTGTACCTTATTTGCAAAGTATGGCTTTATTTCTTCATCCACATTTTGGTGGTTCAGGGATCCAAAATAAATTAATCGAAGCAATGGCTTGTGGATGCCCAGTTGTTACAACTCCTACTGGAATTCAAGGTATTCCTGCTCAAGAAAACATTCATGTTTTAATTGGAACTTCTCCTATTGAATTAGCAAAGAATACTGTCAGATTACTTAAAGATAAAGAATTTGCAAAATATATTGGATGTAACGCGCGTGAACTAATTCTTAACACACATAGCTGGGAAGCTGTATATGATGCTACTGATAAAATAATAAATGAATTAATTAACTAAAACTAAAATATGAATAATCTTCAATTAGAATCTTTAAAAGAACTTGAATTTGCATCGGTCTTAGATGTAATAGCTCGATTTTGTTATACCGAGCTTGGCAAAGAAATCATTCTATCTACACTACCACAGGATAATATTCTTTGGCTTAGAAAGGAGCATCAATTAGTCTGGGAAATGACAGAACTTTTATCAAAAGATGATACTATTCCACTTGAAAATTTAATTGACATAAGAAATATATTGCATAAATCTCTAATTCAAAATGCAGTTCTCTCTACTTCAGAAATACTTAACATCTGCGATGGTATAAAGGTTTCAAGACTTTTAAAGCATTTTTTTAGCGCTAGACAAGAAAAATATCCTAACCTTGCAGAACTTAGTTCTATATTACACGAAAATCGAATTTTAGAAAAACACATTTCCGATGCAATTGATGATACAGGTGCAGTAAAAGATATTGCGAGTAAGGAACTTTTAAAAATTCGAAGAGAAATTAATGAAAAATCTATAAAACTTAGAAATCGCCTTCAAAGAATTATGAAAAATGTTGCGGATAATGAAATGCTTTCTGATGATTTTTATACATTAAGAGAAGGTAGATTCGTTTTACCAATTAAGGTTGAGCATAAAAGACATATACCGGGTATTATACATGGAATTTCGCAAACAGGGCTTACTGTTTTTCTTGAACCATCTGAAATTATAGAAATGAACAATGAGTTATCATTGCTTCAAAACGAAGAAAAGAGAGAAATTTACCGCATTTTATCAAACTTAACTTCTGAAATTGGAAATGAAGCATATAAAATTCTCACTTCTTTAGATATTATCGCTCATATTGATTCATTAATAGCAAAAGCCAAATACTCTTTAGAATTCGGTGGTATAAAGCCAGAAATACACGACATAAATGAAATTTATTTATCAAGACTTTATCATCCTTTACTTGTTCATAGTAAAACTAAGAAAAAAGTTGTTCCATTATCAATAGAATTTAATGAAATTAAGAGGGGGCACTTAATTTCTGGTCCTAATGCTGGAGGGAAAACCGTAGCTCTTAAGAGTATTGGACTTAATATTGCGATGGCTCTCTCTGGAATTTTTCCTCTTGGTGAATGCAGAACAAACATCAGAACTATATACTCATCAATTGGTGACCATCAATCAATTGAACACGACTTATCATCATTTAGTTCCCAAATCATTCAAATTCGTGAGATTTTATCTAGCTATTCAAGCAATTCATTAGTTCTGATTGATGAGATATGTGCCGGTACTGACCCTCAAGAAGGTGCAGCTTTGGCATCAGGAATACTAGATACGTTAATCGAATCAAAAGCTTTTTTTGTTACAACAACTCATCAATCCTCACTTAAAAGTTATGCTTTAAATAGAAAAGAAATAGAAAATGATTCCTTAGAATTTGATGAAAAAGAACTAAAACCAACTTACAAATTTTTACAAGGCATTCCTGGAAATAGTTACGCTTTTTTTCTTGCTAAAAATTTAGGATTCTCTGATCTTGTTATTTCAAGAGCTAAGAGATACTTAACCACTAAACAAACCGAATTGGAAGAAAGTATAAAGCAACTTCAGAAATTCAGAAATGAAGCCGAAGAGTTAAGATTGCAAGCCGAGCAGGATAAACAAATTGCTGAAAACATCAGAAAAGACTATGAAGAAAAATTCAAAGAAATAAAAACAAAGAAAAAAGAATTAATAAATAATGCTCGAACTGAAGCTTATGAAATTGTGGCTAAAGCAAATGCCCTTGTTGAAAATACAATTAGAGAAATTAAAGAAAGTCAAAGGGATTTAAATGAAATTAGAAAAGATTTTAATAAATCCAAAAAACAAATCGAAAAAAATTATGAAGAGAGCTTGAAAGCATCAAAAAGTGATGAATCTATAATTCTTGAATTCAATATAGGAGATGCTATTCAAACTTTAGATTCTAATGAAGTTGGAACTGTTATAGATATTGATAAGAATTCTGGGTTTGCAATTGTTGAATTTAATAATTTAAAATTTAAAATGCCTTTAGCTCAATTAATTAAAGCAAAACAACAAACTAAAAGCACATACAAAACTCCAAATTATATAAACTTTAGTTTAAAATCAAGATTAGATATACGTGGTAAAAGAGTAGACGAAGGATTAAAAGAGGTTGAGAATTATATTTCACAAGCGATAATCGCTAACCTAAATCAAATATCAATAATACATGGAAAAGGAACTGGTGCATTAAGAGAGTCTATTCATAACTATTTACGCGACCACAATTCTGTGGCTTCTTTTAGGTTAGGAACTCTTGCGGAAGGAGGTGCTGGAGTTACTGTAGTTGAATTAAAATAAATATTACTTTATTAAAATTTCAATTACTTAATTCGTCATTATTATTTTTATAATATATAAAAGAAAAAATATGAGAAAATGGCGAATAGAAGACTCAATAGAACTCTATAATATTAGAGGCTGGGGAGCAGGATATTTTAGTATAAATGAAAAAGGTAATGTTGTTGTTACCCCAAAACAAAACGGTGCTCAAATAGACTTGAAAGAGTTAATAGACGAATTACAAATAAGAGATGTATCATTGCCAGTTCTCTTAAGATTTCCCGATATTTTGGATAATCGAATAGAAGCAGTCTCTAAATGCTTCGAAATGGCATCAAAAGAATATAGTTTTAAAGGCAAGTATTTCAATATATATCCAATTAAAGTCAATCAGGTTCGGCCAGTAGTTGAAGAAATAATGCGTTATGGGAAAAAATTTAATATTGGATTAGAAGCTGGTTCAAAGCCAGAACTACATGCTGTGCTTGCAATCACAAACAATCCCGAAGCATTAATTATTTGCAATGGTTACAAAGACCAAGATTTTATCGAATTAGCGCTTTTAGCTCAAAAAATGGGTAAAAGGATATTTATCGTTGTCGAGAAACTCAATGAACTTAAATTAATTCATACAATAGCTAAAAGACTTAAGGTTAAACCAAATATTGGTATAAGGATTAAATTATCAACATCTGGAAGCGGTAAATGGGAAGATTCCGGTGGCGACCAAAGTAAATTTGGATTGAATGCAAGTGAATTAATTGAAGCAATCAATATTGCAAAGTCATATAATCTTCTTGAACAAATTAAGCTTATACATTTTCATATTGGTAGTCAAGTTACAAATATACGAAAGATAAAAAATGCTTTAAGAGAATCATCCCAATTTTATATTCAACTAAAAAAACTTGGTTGTAGCATTGAATTTGTTGATATAGGAGGGGGTTTAGGGATTGATTATGATGGAACTCGCTCTGCTACTGCTAATTCAATAAACTACTCCCTTCAAGAATATGTCAACGATGCGATTTATATGTTCAAAGATGCAAGCGACAAACATAATCTTCCTCACCCTAACATTATAACTGAATCAGGAAGATCTCTAACTGCACATCATTCAATCCTTGTTTTTAATGTATTAGAAACAACTACTTTGCCTGAGTGGGAACACGATTATGAAATAACAAAAGATGATCACGAACATGTAAAAGAACTTTATTCTATTTTAGAACGGTTGACCACATCAAATATGATCGAATCTTGGCATGATGCCCAACAAATAAGAGAAGAAGCATTGGATATGTTCAGCCTTGGACTTATTGATTTAAAAACAAGAGCTTTGACAGAAAGACTTTTTTGGACAATAGCAAGAGAAGTTTATCATCTCAGTTCGGAATTAAAGCATACTCCGGATGAACTTCGATTATTATCGAAGATGTTAGCCGACAAGTATTTTTGTAATTTTTCTCTTTTTCAATCTTTACCAGATTCTTGGGCTATTGATCAAATCTTCCCTATTATACCAATTCACAGACTTGACGAAAAACCCACTCGAATTGCTACAATACAAGATATAACTTGTGACTCAGACGGAAAAATAGACCACTTCATTGGTTTAAGGAATTATTCCCACCACCTTCCAGTTCACGATTTTTCCACTAATGAACCCTATTATCTTGGTGTATTTCTTATTGGTGCATATCAAGAGATTTTGGGTGATTTACATAATCTTTTTGGAGATACAAATGCTGTTCATATAGTAGTAGAAGACGATTCTTATGAAATAAAACAAGTCATTGATGGAGAAACGATTGCTGAAGTACTTGACTATGTGCAATATAATTCCAAAAGACTTGTCAGAACTATGGAAACATGGGTTTCATCTTCTGTCAAAGAAGGGAAAATTTCTATGGAAGAAGGAAAAGAATTTTTATCAAACTACCGTTCTGGACTATATGGATATACTTATTTAGAATAAAATTATTGATTTAGAAAATCCAAATATCTTTTTTCTTTACGATTTTTATAAGCACCTTTTTGAAAAGCATAAGCAACTATTAAAGGCATAGCAATAGTTGCCTCACTAAATACCATTTGTTCATAGGTAGTTTCGACTTTTCCCCAAGAACTTGCTTCTTTCAAAGTAGAACCTGATAGTCCACCATCACGCTCATCTGCAACAGTTATTTGAATTGCATATTTATGCATATTTGTTTCAACATCTAAAACATCACATGCAACAACAACGTCTTGAGTAAAATTCTTAGGTACTCCACCACCGATCATAAATATTCCTGTTTCTTTTGCTTTCATCTTTATCTTTGTTAACTCAAGGAAATCTTTTGCAGAATCGAAAGAAACATGTTTGTCTTTATTATGATACTGATGATGAACAAGCCCAAAACCAGCAGAGCAATCTGAAAATGCTGGAACAAAGATAGGAACACCTTTTTCATATGAATTTCGAATTACAGAATTTTGTCCAATATTATTTATAACTAACCATTTGCCCATTTCCTCAATAAATTCGCGTGAGCTATAAGGACGTGGTTCAATTGAATTAGCTATTTCTGCAACAGTCATATCGCACACCCGCAAATCTTCTTCGTCAATATAAGTATCATATATTCGATCAATCATAAGCGCTCTAAGTTCATTATCATCAACAAATGGAGAACCTTGATAATGTTTGAAGCCGAGAGCTTCAAGAAAATCTTGATCAACGATAATTGCACCAGTAGATATAATTGCATCTACCATATTTGTTTTTATCATATCTATAACAACATTCTTTAAACCAGCGCTAAATAATGAACCAGCAAGAGTAAGAAAGATAGAACAAGATTTATCTTTTAGCATTTTTTCTAGTATATTTGCAGCTCGGTAAAGATTTTTTGCTTGAAATGCCATTTTCCCATAGGAGTCTATTAGGTTAACGACATCGAGTTTTTTAATATCAATATGTTCAACAATTTTCTTTTTATTTAAATAATCTTGTTTTGTTGCCATTTTTTCACCATTTATAATTTTTTTGAATACTCTTTCAAATACTTGATTTCATCTTCAGTAAGAGATTCTTTCCCATGTTCGTTGATCTTATCTAAAATATTATTTAATATTTTTTCAGAAAAAATAAATTCATTCTCATTATTCAAGTACTTTTGGTCAAATGAATTTTGATTGGATAACTTAGCTTCATTTTGAGGTATATATACTGCAGTTTTCTCATCTTGAAATTCTTCGTTTCCAGCAGTTTTTTCAGAATATTTTTTAATATTGAGAGCTCTTTTTGAAGAACGTCTTAAAAATTCGATTTGCAAATATGTTATAAAACCAGTAACAATTCCAAAAATTAAATTGCTAAGAGACTTAATTAAAATTTCATTTCCTGAAATAGTGGAATGAATTGCTACTGAACTCATCCAAGTTATCGAAAGCAAAGTAACAAGGATTATTGACTTAATAGGTCTAAAGCCCCAAAATGTAATTTTTTTATTTAAATTTATTAAAGTAAAAAGAACCAGAACAAAAAAAGAAAGGCCTTCCATTCCGGCAAATTTATAATTGCTATGACCAAATAATAGCGTGATAATAGTTCCCTGTAGGCAAATCAATAATAATAAAATAATCGGATAAAAGTTTTTTCGTAACTTGATTTCAAGTTTTGGTCCAATAAAGAAAAAAGTAAAAACAAATAAAAAGACCCCTTCTATAGTTCCTGCGGTAAATGGAAAAGTAAAGATTCTCCAAAATTCCATATTATTAGTAACTAAAGAAGGTTCAAGGCTAAAAAGGTTTGTCAGTTTATTAAACATTAAGAAATCGAGAATATAAAGGAAAGCACAGATTAGTAATAATTTATGTGACAATCCAATAAAATACTTCTTCCGAGAAAACCTATTGTTTGGCATATATTATTTAGTTTTTTATTTACTTTTTAGATAATTTGTAATTCTTTCGTCGTAAATCTTTACAGGTATTACCTGTTTAATATTTTTGATCCACTCTTGTGTAAGTTGTTTTTGGTAAATATCTTGAACCTGAGGTGCAAAATCAGGAATTGCCTCTTCGAATGTTTTCATTCGAGGTTCTGTAATTGATAATAGCTTGACTATTGAATATCCTTTTTCGAATTGGAAAGGTTCAGTAATCTCACCGATTTTCAATTTTTTATCATCAATTATTTTTGCAAGTTTATTGGTTTTAATAGAAACATTTCCCCAGTTTCCTTTCTTTTCTTTAAAACCAGATCTTTGTGTATAAGACTCAGCTAATGTTCTAAAATCTTCGCCATTTTTAAGTTTATTATATAAATCTTTAGCTAATGAATCGCTCAATACATAAATTTCAGAAATATCCAAAAGTTTGTCTGTCATGTACTTATTTTTTGTAGTATCCCAATAGTGTCTTGCTAGTGAAGAATCGAATTTCAAATTTTTCCAAACCTCAGTCTCTTCTGCTTTAAAAAGAAGAATTCCATCACGAAATTCTTTAAGAAGATTCCTAAAATCAGGGTACTCATTTTCTAAATTTTTAGATGCTTCATTGAATACAATAGGTTCAGTTAGAATATTAATAGCTCTAAGAATTCCATCTTTATTAAGGCCAAGACCACGAAGCTCTCCTCTATGAGTGTTCTTAAGATTTGTTATTAAGTAACCTACTTTAAAATTCTGTCCTAAAATACTGTAAATATCTTTACGTATAAAATCCTCAGGAATATTTGAATCCCAAGCAGAATCGAGATTGGTTTTAGATTTATCTAAATATGAGAGTAAAGAGTTCAGCACTTGTTCGTCAATACTTAAACCATAAGTTTTACGCAAAGAATCAAGCAATAGTTTTTTGTCTTCTTCAAAATATAACCTTTTGTATAATCTCTTAATATCTTCTCTTTCTGAATTCTTATCGAATTTACTAGTAGAATCTCTTTTGATTATATGAATGCCAAACTCTGTTTTGACTAAATTCGAAATTTCACCATCTTTTAATGCAAATAGAGTATCTTCGAATTCTGGAACAAGTCTTCTACCGCTATTCTCAAATCCATCGGCTCTGGAATACCAAAAACCTAAACTTCCTCCACGAATTGCAGAACCTGGGTCATCTGAATGTTTTTCAGCTAGTGATGCAAAATCTTTACCTTTTTTCAATTCTTTCAATATACTATCAGCTTTTGCCTCAGTAACAGAAGAATCTATATTGTTATCATAAGAAATTAAAATATGACTACCTTTGACCTTAATTCTTGGCTCTTTTTTTAATAGTTTTACAATGAAATAACCTTCACCAGTTCTGATAGGTTCTTTATAGACTTCTCCGACATTCAAAGAATAAATTAATTTTTCAATTTGCCTTCTTACTTTTCCAGCTGTTATATATTCTTTTATAATACCTCCTTGACCTGAGCTTTCTTTGTGGTCAGAATATTTTTTAGCTAGTTCGCTAAAAGCAGCTCCTTGGTTAATTTCCTTTAGAACTTGATATGCTTTATCATAAGCTTCAATAGTGTCAATTTCTTTATCTTTTTTTGTATTAAAATTGATTACTATCACGCCTATTTGTAGTTCCCATTGCCTTTGGTCGAGCATATTATCAACAATAGGTTCAATAAGTTTTTTCTCGTAAAAAAAGGATTCAGCAAGCATTTTCCGGTTATTTTCTAAGTCTTCGATAACTGAAGAGTCTTTATCAAAACCTCGACGAATAGCATCTTGAACTTTTAGGCGATAATTAATATAAAGATTTAAAAAATCGTATAAACTATCTTTTGATACCATATTTAGTTTCGTATCTTTTCGGTTCATATTTTTCTTAAAAGCTTTTTCAAGATCTTCAATGGTAATATTTTCATTTCCTACTGTAGCAATTACAGTTTCATCCGAGCTTTTTTTGATCTTTTTCTGATTACTTTTTTGTGAGAAACATTCAGTATTGACAAGAAATAAAAGAGAAGCAATAAGCATTGATTTGATTAATACCGAATTCATAAATGCACTCCTTATTTTTATCTTCATTTTAAATCATTATTAAAAAAATGAATAATTTAGAATTCAAAATTAATAAAAGTTTTTTGAAATTAACAAGTTAATAATACTTTTCGAACAAATTTTGTTATTACTATTTGTTTTGATTTGATAGATAGGAATCGGATTTTGGCTTTATTTTCAATGCTTTAATGAAGAAATATCCATTAATGCAAGTAATAACAGTTATAGTAACAATCCAAAAAAATAATGCGGTAAAATTCATTACTACTACTCCTTAAATTTTTCCTTTCTTCTTTGATTTGCAATAAACACTAATACAGCAATGCCAATAAAAACCATAACTAATAAGATACGAGCCAAGTCAGTATAGAATACATTATTTACCACGGCTCCTTTATAGAGTATGGTCCCAATTTTCACTGTATCTTTAGGATTGACTAATACACTATAATCTTTATTAAATTTATACTTAGTTTTTGTATCTATCTTCCCATTATTATTTGAAATTTCAATAATTTTTTTATTCTTTATTTCGTAAATAGTATCAACAACGCCATTGACCTCACAATAAAATTCGTCAGCAAAATATCTATTGTTAGGTCCAATACCCTGGTGCATAATTTGCCCTATTATACTTTGATTATGGAATTGCCAACCTGAAGTTATAATATTAGCCCAATCATCATTAGCTGGACGGAACAATGCTCCTAAAAATACGATAATTAAAATTATAGGAGTAATATATTTAATAATATATTTATAAATAATAGGAACTTTAATATCTGCCCCATCGTTTATTTCTTTCCACCCTCTCTTCATACCGAAAACCCAAGAAAACATTATCACCTCAAGCATAGCAAATATAAATAGAGATACTGTTCCTGACCAGTAATCATACTCATCGAATACACCTTCTTGAAAATAAAAAATTGTTGGTAGCCCTAATATTAAAATAGTCAAACCAAAAGCTAAAGCAGATTTGCCTCTTTTTAAATGAAATTCGTCTTTAAGGAAACCCATAATTGGAGTGCCCATAGCAAGTGAAGAGGTGATTCCAGCAAAGAATAACAATCCAAAAAAAGCAATCCCAGCTAAAACGGAAAATATTGGCCCCCACTGCTGAAATAAGAAAGGCATAGTTCGGAATCCCAAACTCAAGCCACCAATTTGGGTTAATTCTATAACCTTATCAATACCAAAATAACCAATTGCTATTGGTATGATAATTGAAGCTCCAAGGACAACTTCTACAAACTCATTCATCCAACCAGCAGACATACCATTCAGTGCTATATCATCTTTTTCTTTTAAATAAGATGCGTAACATTGAATAGATCCCATACCAACAGATAGAGTAAAAAATATTTGTCCTGCAGCTGCAAGCCACACTTTTGGATTAGCAAGAGAATCGAAATGTGGTGTCCATAAAAAACTTATTCCTTCAAGTCCATCTAATATTGCTCCCTCGCTACCTGACTTTAGTGTAATTCCTTTAATTGCTAAAAATATACCAAAAAAAATCAATAAGGGAACTCCAATTTTTGATGCTATTTCGATACCTCCGCTAAGTCCTCGACTTAATATCCAAGTATTTAATGCAACGCAAAGAACGAAGAAGATTAAAGCTTCGTATGGTATACCAGTTGTTGTTGTTGACAAATCTAAATAACCATCAAAAAAATTTGCAACTTGGTACTGATTTAATCCATTGAATGTTCCAATTATTGAATGATAAACATAGGACATAGTCCAGCTTTCAATGTAGCAGTAATAACTTGCGATTGCAATATTAGAAAATATTCCGAATACTCCAACATATTTCCAGAAAAAATGTTTCCCCATTGAATCCATAATAAATGGAGTCGAGTGATTATTATTTTTACCTCCAAATCTACCTATTGCCCATTCTACCCATAAAAGTGGAATACCAAGTAACAAAAATGATACTAAATAAGGTATAATAAATGCTCCACCGCCGTTTTGAATTGCTTGAACAGGAAACCTTAAAAAATTGCCTAATCCAACAGCATTTCCTGCCATTGCTAATATTAACCCAATTCTACTATTCCATCGTTCATTCTGTTCATTCATCCTCGCTTTTTTCCTATTTGATTTTTTTAAAAAATTAAATTTAATAAGGTATATTCTAAAAAACAATTTTTTATTACTGTTTTTTTTTAATAATTTTATTTTTTTAGGAAAAAGAAATGATAAAATTTTATACTATATTTCTTTTATTTCTACTTATAAATATTAAAGATTATTCTTTTGCTAAAATCTTAAGCGATAGCTTAAATTCCAATAGCTTTTCACTTGTTTTACTTGATGATAGTATAGCAATAGCGAAATTAGGAGATGTAATTGAAATTGCCGCTCGAATAACTAATCTTACAAATAAAGATTTATATATAAATATTAAAAGAACTGAAGTTTATACTCCTTATGGTTGGTCTACTCAGTTTTGTGCAAAAGGTTGTTTCCCACCAGAAATTAGCTTTAGAACTATGTATTTAGCTCCTCAGGAGTCAGACTTCTTTGGCGTTTATGTAGCAACAAATTCAAATGAAGGTATTGGTACAATTAAATTCTCTTTTGAAAATAGAGATAATCCAGAAGAATGTTATTATCAAACATTTATAATAAAATCTTATAATTACAACAAAGTTCTTAATAATAAGAATGAAAATATATCTTTAATAAATAAATTATTTATAAAGAATCATATATTATATATAAATTTTAATCAGAGCGAGAAAGATTTTATAGTATTAATATATAACTCACTTGGTCAGATATTATCAACCTATCTTAATTCAAACAATTTTTTTAATGAACATATAACTCTTGAATTGACTGAGTCAGAGGACCCTTTTGTTTTAGTAACAATCATATGTCAAAAAGAAATTTATACTTATGGACTTATTAAATAAGGCATAATGGAAAATTATATAAAAAACAAGTGGTATTTAGAAGATATTTTAACAATCCAATATCTTAATAATCTTGATATTAAGAAAATACATTACATTATAGAAAAATATGATAGTATTGATGAACTAATTAGATTAAAAAGTGAATTCCAAGATGAACTTTTTGGAAATGCTGTAACGAAAGCCCGTGATGAAGCTAAAAGACAAATTGAATTATGTAATAAAGAATCAATTCGAATTATTACATTCTGGGATTCTGAATATCCTCGATTATTAAAAGAAATTCAATCAGCACCTACAGTTTTGTATATTAAAGGAACTCTTCAAAGTTCTGATGCAATATCAATATCAATAGTTGGAACAAGAAAAAATACATCTTATGGAGCCCTTTGTACCGAGCTTTTTGCTGAATTTTTTGCTAAAAATGGAATAATTATTACAAGTGGATTAGCAGATGGAATCGATAGAATAGCCCATAAAAGTGCATTAAATGCAAAAGGTTTTACATATGCAGTATTAGGTTCGAGCTTAGATAAAATTTATCCTGTGTCATCTGAAAGAATTTTCCATCAGATTTATGAAAGTGGTGGAGCAATAATTTCAGAATATAAATTAGGAACAATAACCCGTCCTCAATATTTCGTTCAAAGAAACAGAATAATAAGTGGAATTTCAAAAGCGACCATTATAGTAGAAAGTAAAAAGAAAGGTGGAGCATTAATAACGGCAGATTTTGCATTCGAACAGGATAGAGAACTCTATGCCATACCAGGTAAAATAAACTCTCCAACGAGCGAAGGTACAAATTATTTAATTCATCTAAATAAGGCAAAACTTATTCAAAATCCCGAACAGGTTCTTTTGGATTTAAATTTTAGTTTTCAAAATAGCACCCGAATTATTTCAAGTCAAAATGCAAAATTTGATGATAAAAACGAGCAACTAATCTACGATGTTATTAATGATGAACCTATACATATTGATACAATTGTAGAAAAAACACAACTTGACATTTCTGAAGTGCTTGTAAAATTACTGAATATGGAATTTAACGGTTTTGTAAAACAAATACCAGGTAAATATTATATAAAAAAATGATATTAATTCGTTTATTTTAAATAAAAATATTAAAATGCAAAAATATAAAGAAATATTCGATAGTTTAAATCAACAAATCAATGAATATATAATTAAGAGTATTCCTCAAAAAGAACCTAAACAATTATATGAGCCATATAAATATATTATATCATCAGGAGGTAAGCGTATAAGACCTGTATTAACAATGCTATGCTGTGGAGCTTGCAATTCTAATCCACAAGAAGCGTTAGATGCAGCAATCGCAATTGAAATACTACATAATTTTACATTAGTACACGATGATATTATGGATAATTCTCCTATAAGAAGGGGTAATCAAACAATTCATAATAAATGGGACGAAGCCACTGCTATTCTTACTGGAGACATTATGCTGGGTTATGCTTATAAATCATTGCATAATTATCATTATCATAAAAGAAATAATGATATACATAATATCTTCACAAATGCTCTTATTGAAGTATGCGAAGGTCAAGCGCTTGATATGAATTATAACAGTCGAAAAGAAATGACCATATATGATTATTTAGTAATGATTAAGAAAAAGACTGCTGTTATTCTCGAAGCTTGTGGTACTATTGGAGCTATTATTGCCAATGCTGACGATTTGAAAATCAATGCTTTAAAAGAATATACCTCTAATTTGGGAATTGGATTTCAAATTCAAGACGATATATTGGATCTTTATGCTCAAAGATCTGAATTAGGAAAAAAGATTGGGCAAGATATTATCGAAGGCAAAAAAACCTATTTAATTATTAAAGCTAAATTACTTGCAAAAGATAAGGATGATATTGATTTAATCGAATTATTCTTTAATAATAACGGATTAGGCGAGGAATACATTCCTAAAATGCAAGAAATTATTCAAAAGAGTGGGGCATTAGAAGAAAGTAAACAAGAAGCGTTAAATTATTTTAATAAAGCAAGTAAATCATTAAATGTTTTAGAAAATAATCTATATACTGAAACTTTAGAATGGCTAATTAATTGGCTAAGCTATAGAAATTATTAATATAACTACTATGTCCCGAATATAGCGATCAAAATACCTGCCGCAACTGCAGTTCCAATAACACCAGCAACATTTGGACCCATAGCATGCATAAGTAAGTAATTATTAGGATTAGATTCTTGACCAACGTTATGGGATACTCTTGCTGCCATAGGAACGGCTGAAACTCCAGCTGACCCAATAAGAGGATTCACTTTTCCTTTGGTTATAACATACATTAATTTACCTAATAATAAACCTCCAACAGTCGAAAATCCAAAAGCTACTACCCCAAGAAGAATAATTTTAATAGTATCCCACATAAGAAACTTATCATATGACATAGTCAAACCAACACAAACACCAAGAAAGAAAGTAATTATATTTATTAATTCATTTTTAGCCATGTTAGTTAAACGTTCAACAGCTCCGCTTTCTCTAAGAAGATTACCTCCCATAAGCATTGCCAGCAATGGAGCAGCAGGAGGAACTATTAATGTTCCAATAGCAGTAATAATTATTGGAAAAATAATTTTGACTTTTTTGGAGACCTTTTTTGGAGTTTCCATAACAACTTGACGTTCTTTCTCAGTTGTAAGCAATTTCATAATAGGTGGTTGAATCAATGGAACTAAAGCCATATAGGAATATGCTGCAACAGCAATAGGACCCAATAAATGAGGTGCTAATTTTAAAGTAAGATAAATTGCTGTTGGTCCATCAGCACCACCGATAATACCAATTGCAGCGGCCTCTTTTAAATTGAATCCAAGAACAACAGCAGTAAACAAAGCAATAAAAACTCCAAACTGAGCTGCTGCACCTAACAAAAAGGTTTTTGGATTAGCTAATAATGGCCCAAAATCAGTCATAGCACCTATACCTAAAAAAATCAAAGGAGGAAAGATTTCTAACTCGACACCTTTTGATATATACCAAAATAAACCACCCGGAGTATCTCCTACAGGAGGTGTCATTAGACCAATTCCTGGCAAATTAGCTAAAAAAGCGCCAAGTCCTATTGGAAGAAGTAGCAAGGGTTCAAAGCCTTTTTTAATGGCAAGATACATTAAAACACAAGAAATCACGAGCATAAAGAGCTGCCCAAATTCGAATTGCCATAAACCCATCCCGTCAATAAACCTCTGAAAATACTCAAGCATGTATCACCTATTCGTATTCCATTAAAAGCTGTCCCGTTTCGACTGAATCCCCTACTTTAATATGTATTGCTTTGATTTTTCCTGCTCGTGGAGAGGATATGTTTGTTTTCATTTTCATTGATTCCAAAACGAACAAGACTTGATTCTCTTCAACTTCGTTGCCAACATTTACTAAAATTTCCAAGACAACACCATTAATTGGTGAGGATAAAACATTGCTATCAGCTTTTTGTTTAAGTGTTTGCTTTAATTTTTGTGTTTGTTTACTAAACAATGCATTAGCTTGAACATTACTTATATTCTCATTATAGCGATGGTGAGGAATAAAATACTGCTGAGGAGCTAAAATATTCTCGTCATCTTCATAGACCTCAACTTCAACATCGAATTTAATTCCATTTACTGTAACGTGCATCTTTTTCATAATCTATCCTTTATTTCTTAATATTATGAGATCCCATTATATTAATTCTTCCGCTGACAGCCCATTCACGAGAACTACTATCATCAAGGAAGTGTATTTTCTTTATCTTAACTGGTTGATGAAATGTCTGGTAAGCAGCTGCTGAAATAGCTGCAACAATTTCGGGTTTTATCTGTGCTTTTTCTGTATCTAATTTTGTTGGCACTAATTTTTTTTGAACAAGAAAATTATTTAGCTTTTCATCAACTTCTCTTATCATAAAAATAACAATATAGAAAAATAATAAAGATAAAAACACACTTGTCATACCTACAAACAAAATCAACAACGCCTCTATTAATTTTTCCATCTTAATGTTCTCCTATAATGGTATTAACCCATGTTTCTTAGCAGGTCTTAATGCTCTTTTATTTTTTAAAGATTCCAGGGCAATTGATATGTATTGTCTTGTAGTCTTTGGTTCAATTACTGTGTCAATCATACCAATACTTGCAGCAGGATATGGACTTGCAAATTCAATTTTATATTGTTCAATTAGTTGTTTCCTTTTTTCTTTTGGATTATCAGCCTTCCTTATTTCATCTTTAAATAGGACAGAAACTGCACCTTCGGCGCCCATAACTGCGATTTCAGCAGTTGGCCATGCAGCAACTCTATCTGCTCCTAAGCTTTTGGCACTCATAGCAAGGAAAGCACCTCCATAAGCTTTACGAACAACAACAGTAATCTTAGGAACAGTAGCCGCTGAATATGCAAAAAGCATTTTGGCACCGTGTCTTATTATTCCTCCAAATTCTTGCTCCACTCCTGGCAAAAAACCTGGAACATCAACAAAAGATATCAAAGGTATATTAAAAGCATTGCAAAAGCGTATAAAACGAGCAGCCTTATCGGAAGCATCTATATCAATGGCGCCATATTTTTCAATTGGTTGATTTGCAACCACCCCTACTACTCGCCCACTAATTCGAGCAAAACAAACAATCAAGTTCTTTGCGAAATGACTTTGGACTTCTAAAATAGAATCAGGGTCGAAAACTCTTTCAATAATCTGAAACATATCATAAGGTTCGCGTGGGTCGTCTGGAACAACAAAGTTCAGTTCTTCATTTTCAATTACAATTATTTCACCGTTGCCATAAATAGGTGGATCTTGAGTATTATTTGAAGGTAAATACGATAATAACTTTTGACAAATTTCGATAGCATCTGCATCATCACGAGCTATAAAATGAATATTACCGCTATGAACAGCTTGTGCCATTGCACCACCTAATTCTTCAGCAGAAATATCCTCGCCTGTAGCTTCTTTAATAACCTGTGGACCTGCTATAAAAAGCTGTCCAGTTCCTTCAACCATAATTATAAAATCCATAAGAGCTGGAGAATAGGCAGCTCCACCTGCACAAGGACCAGCAATAATTGAAATCTGAGGAACCACTCCAGAAAGCATCACATTATAATAAAAGATTCTTCCATATCCTTTTAAGGAATGGATTCCTTCTTGAATTCTGGCACCACCACTATCGTTTATAGCTACGTATGGAGCTCCATTTTTTAACGCCATATCCATCATTTCGCATATTTTCCAAGCGTGCATCCATCCAACACTACCTCCCATTACTGTAAAATCTTGAGAAGAAGCATAAGCAAGTCTGCCATTTACAGGTCCTAAACCTACAATTACCCCGTCTCCAGGTAAATGTTTATCAGCCATTCCAAAGCTTACACTTGTATGCTCGACGAATTTATATAACTCATCATAAAAACCATTATCAAATAAAAGATGTAATCGCTCTCTCGCAGTCAATTTGCCTAAACTGTGCTGCTGTTCAATTTTCTTTAAGCCTCCACCAAGCAGATAATCTTTTTCCTTCTCTTTTAATTTTTTAATTTTTTCTTTTATTGTTTCCATATTTTCTTTAAATTTAAACACATATTAAATACAAAATTAAACAGATTATATTTATTTTCCCAATATTAAGAAAATAAATAGTAATAAATAAAATATTAGCTCTTAAAAACTATTACTTAATAAATCTGTAATATATTTTGTAATAAGTAGTTTAACTTTATAATATGGTATTCAGAAAAAAAATGGAGCATCAATAAAGTAATGATGCTCCATGAATTTAAAATAAATTAATTAATTTTTTATTTTATTATTGTAAATCTTTTAGATAACGCATTATTTCCATTAGAAAGTTTTAAAATATAAATGCCAGTAGGATAGTTCTTAATATCGATAATTTGAGTAAATGTATTATCGATTTCTCGGGTCATAATAACATTTCCAATTGAATTATATAAAGTTAAACTTGTGAATCCCTCTGGTGATTTTATTAATATATAATCCGATGCTGGCAATGGATAAATAGTAAATGAGTTTTGGATATTTTCCTCTTCAACGCTTGTAATAGTCTGTGTTAGGGTTACATTAACATTAGAAGAGTAGTTTTCCTCGTAATCAGATTGGATATTGCTTTCATATAAATCATATCCTACTTTATCAATCACCAATCTGTTATTTCCTTCTCCGATAGTATTCAACTCGAAATAACCATTTTCGTCAGTAAACATAAAATCGCTAACTTCTCCGTATTCATCAATAGCATAAACACATGCACCGGAAATAGGATTTGTCATTAATGGAGTATCGCCTTTTTTCAAGTTGCTTCCATTACCATTTACATAACCTTTGATAACTATAATACCTTTTTTCCCATTTCCAATTTTATGTTTTAACTCATAAACTAAGTCAATCATATTTTCACCAACACCAATTTTTGTTGCATCTCGCCATATTTGAGTAACAAAGTCACCAAGTTTATAATAACCGGGGATATATTTCCTATCTGCAGGAATAGATAATAGCACATAATTGCCAGGTATAAGATTCTTAAAATTAAATAAGCCATTATCATTTGTTTGAACAGAAACGTTGTAGTTTTTATATTGTTTATTATCACGAGCTTCAACAAGATAAGCAATAACTATGGCTTTAAGTCCATTATTATTTTCATCTTTTACGATCCCAGTAAAACCATTATTAATTTCAATGCGGTTTGAAAGTATAAAGTCAATATTATTAAGGTCTTGAGTTAAATATAATAAATCTGCCTCAAAAGGTGTAGTAACTTGATTGTAGTATTGGTCGAGGTATTTCATACCGTCTTGAGAGTTTGGCATAGGGATAGAGTGAGCGACATAAGTGAAAATATCAGGTAGTTTTATTGAATAGTAGCCATTCTGGTCAGTTTTAGTAGTAAAAATATTATTAGGGGAGTTCCAACCTTCTTTTTTCCCGTTTAAATATTCTATAGGAACGAATTCGATGTAAGCCATAACAGGATTACCATTTTCTTTTGCAGTTACTCTACCTTCAACTTGAAAATATTTGGGTTGTGGCTTTTTAGTAACAACAAAATTGCACTTAATTTCATCTTTGCATTTTACATTTAATTTCTCAGCTTTTTCAAAAGTCTCCGCTTTAATATAATATATATGATTAAACTCGGGTCCTTCAGCTTCGAGTATGTAGGTTCCTTCTGGAACTTTGAGCTGGAAACTAGCATCTTTTGTTGAACAAATATAAACAGGATTCTTTGAGTTATTTCTATCAATCCTCCATGCTTTTATAGTAGCTTCTTTTACATTAGTGCCATCTTCAAAAGTTATAGTTCCATATAAAATTGCACAAGGTTCTGGTTCAATGTTACCTTCACCAACTTTAATCATAATTTTTTGTATATCTTCAATTATTTCATCGCAATTTGGAAGGTAAGCCCTTACACTAGCATAATAAACTCCATTTTGTGATGGTGTCCATCGAACAATTCCTTTATCTTGGTCAATTGTCATTCCAGAAGGATTTTCACCATAAAGCTCGTATTTAATAATGCATCTTAAATTAGTAGTTGCTTGTATTTGGTAGACCCATTCTTTGCCGACAAAGCCATATAATGGAGGTTCAGAGACTATTTTGACATAACCTTCATTAGAATTGTTTCCAACTTGTATTGAAAATTGTTGATAAGTTGCTATTAAATTATTGCATTCGAGGAAAGCCTTAATATAGACTGGATAATAGCCAGCTTTCTTAGGAGTCCAAGTCAGCACACCAGTAGATTTATCTATTTTCATACCTTCTGGTGCATTTTGCATAAGTTCAAATTTAATTGGACAGTTTACATTAGACTCAGCCTTAATTTCATATTTCCACTCCTTACCAACCTCAGCTTTAATATTAGGATAGGAAGTGATTTTTATATAATCTTTTGCATTATTGCCAACTTTAACATGAACAATATTAGAAGGTGAGCTTTCAGGAATATAATTGGAATTCATTAGAATTCCTGCAGTAACATAAAAGGAATAATCCCCTTCGGATAGACGATATACATTAAAAGAATATTCTTGAGAGTTTTGATTAGGCTTAATATAGTCAATACGCTTGAAATCTGATAGTTCCGTTGTTTCTTTTTCTGCCATATATATAAAATATACATTAGCAGAGGGACCATCGGGATTAGCAGACCATTTTAAAATTACAGCCATAACACCATTTTCTCCATTATAGACGGCTTTTAAATTTAAAGGTGGATTAGGTGTTTGTTGCTGAGATAAAGCGGTTCCAGCAAAGGCAAGCAGTAAAATTATAAAATATGCTGCTAAGGCAAAGGGTTTAAAGTTTTTCATCATAGATACTCCAATAATAAATTTAAGATTAACTATTTATATTCGAATTTGAATTTTCCACGAATAAAGAGCGAATCTTTAACTCTTCTCTCTTCTTCGACAGTAATTTTTATTTCCTTTTCGACTTTTTCCCATCTCTCTTTAAGGTAATACTCATTTTGATTTATCCATACTGTATCATAAAACAATTCGTCAACCGTATCTCGAACGATTGTATCTCTTTTAATAAGCGAAATTTTATAATCATAAATTTTTGTATATAAAAATGCCCAGAATTCGCGATGCCGTTTATCTAAGTTAAAACTTAATTCGGTAACATTAATAACAGGATCGCAAGTTAATAGAGTATCGTAACTTGCCATTGAGCCTCTTGATATAAGGATCTTTGCAAAAGACTTTTTATTTTCCAAATTTCCAAAAACAATCGGCTTACTTAAGATTGGAACAGAATCTAATCTTAATATTAAAGATAAAATATTAATTTTATCGTAGTAGTTTGAGTTATTTATTTGAGCTTTTAGCTTAATATCAAACCATAAATCTGGTGTATCGTATGTTGTATCAATTTGAATAAAAATTGATTCAACAGAATATGTTTTATTAATCCCATTTTCCTCAATGGATAGAGCTGCAAGATTAGGTTCTATTCTTGGACTACCAGATATTATTTTTCTGGGTGTAGGTATATCAAGTGGAGAATTGCAAGAATTAATCAATCCAAAGATTATAAAAGCACATATAAATTTAATTTTATAGTTCATAATTCTATAAATTTAAAAACATACCATAAGTGAAACCTAATTTTTTTGTAGTATAAATAGTCTTTTGGTTTTCATATAGTAAAAGCACTCCTTCAATGCCAAGAGAAAATCCAACTCCAGAATCATTGAAATACTGTAATCCTAAAATTGCCCTGCCCAAAGGACCGAGTTCAGTAGAACCAATTGTAACTTGTCCAAAAGGTTGGAAACCTCCTAAAAAGTCTAATCTATCATATTCATAACGATAACTTAATCCAGCCCAGAAAAGTATTGGGTTTTGTTCATATTCTTTTGGAACTTTTGTATTTTCATCAATGTTAGAAAACCTCTGACCAAATGGTTCTTGCCCTAACTCAAATCCTAATTTATGATGCATACTCTCAGATAAAAATCCTCCGAAAGCAATATTGTTTAATACTGTTTTAGTTTGAGATGGTATATCTATATTAGGAAAAGATTGCAACGAAAGTCCACGTAAATGAATTGAATATCCTATACCACTTGATTTTTTATGATTAGAGATATTTTGAAGATGAAAAACATTAAAGTAGGTATCGTCATTTGGAATATATAGATTTGATTTTGGAAAAGAAAACATGTTCGAATAATTAATCTCTGATAAAGATTTTTGCTCATTATTGATTGGATCTGTTATAATATTATCATTTATATTTTCTTTTGTGTGTATTATTTTATTATCAATAGAATTATTGAATTTTACTAAATTAGAATTATTTTTATTTTCTATTTTTTTGTTCAGCAAGTGATTATTAATAATTCTTGTTGCAGAATTTTTATTTTTTATTAAAGCTTCATTTATAGAAATATTATTATCATCGAGACTAAAAGAACTAATTAAAGGTATATAATTGCCGCTATATTGATATTGGGATTCATAATAATTATTGACAATAAGAGTAGTAATTAGAGCAGTAATAATGATAGTTAGGGCTGGGATTACCAAACGCTTAATAATCTTAGATTTAAGAGTATTTATTTTTGTATTATTTAGAGAAATGTTGGAGACATTAAATCCTATAGTAGAAATAATATTTGAGAGTGAATTCATAGGAGGAGAAAAAGCTTCAGTGTCCATATGAACTGATTCCTTTATAGCGAGCAACTCTCGAAATTCATTTCTTAACTCATCATTAATAGCAAGCTGTGAATAAAGAGCAGTCTCTTGAGCAGCATTCAATTCCCCATCAACTAATAAGTTAAGCATTTCCGAAGGTGTGTTTCCAAAATGTTCTTTCATCTCTTTTATATTAATTAACAAACATTATAATCTAATATTTTGATAAATCAGACAAATAAGGCGCTAAGATTTCACGAATTTTTTGCTTAGCTCTAAAAATTCTGATTTTTACAGTAGCGATAGAATTGCCAGTTACGTCGGCAATTTCTTGATATGACAAACCGTCATACTCGCGTAAAATAAACATTTCTTTGTATTCATCAGGTAGCAATTCTAAAGCTCTTTTAATTAGTTCTAATAATTCTTTTTTATCATTTAAATTTGTAGTTTCGTTATTATCAGGAAAAATTACACTTTCAAAATCTACCATACTTTTTTCTTTTCTTTTAGCGTTGACGCATAAATTTCTGCTAATTGTTAGCAGAAAAGCAGGTAAATTAGTCATTTCTCTATCTTGTTTTGCACTTTGATAAAATCGAATGAAAGTTTCCTGAAAGACATCCTGAGCCTCTTCTTTATTTCCTAAAAATCTTCTGCAGTATGCATAAACCCGTGATGCATATCTTGAATATAATATAGTGAATGCTTTTTTTGCTGTTTCATCTTCATTTTTAAGTAAAGAAAACAACTCAGCATCACTCGAGTTTTCCAATTCCTGCATACTCATAAGCAATAACAATGAAAATACTAAAATGTTACACGAAAATATACAATTCTAATTGTTATTTATATTTTTAAGATTAATTAAAAAATTTTGTTAATAATATTTATTTTTTTAAATTGCTTTTTGTAATTAATTTTTAGTTATTTTTAAAAAAGGAGATTTAAAATGAAAAAGCAAAACATTATTATTCCAGCGATTATTATTGTTATAGCTATTATAGTTATAATAATATCATCTCCATGGAAACAGGTAAAAGAAGAGACAGCAGTTGGAACAATCGGTAAGGTTGATAAGTACCAATCTGAGCAAATGGGCGAACGTAGCGTTAAGATACGTAGTGAACTAACTAAAGATAGTGCTTTACTTTATCGAACAATAAAAGAATTAATAAGCTTTTCTATTTTCTCAAATCAAACAGTAATGGTTATCGAGACTTGGTGGATACCTGAACTGAAAAAGTATTATTCTACATCGAAAAGCTCGAACTATCTAAAAGAACTCGAGGACTATGTAACTCTACTAAAGAACAATAATCAAACAATTCAAGATATTATCATTCTTCTTGCAGACATTTATAGTGGAACTAATAAAGATCAAAATGTCGATATAGAAGGAAAGCTTATAGCTTTTTCCAATTTTGTGAATCATATGGCTACTCGCTATTCAGTTTTTGAATCAATTATTACTGATATTGACGAGAGTTTAAAAAATAGCAAAGAATTGAATTTAAGAAAAGAAACTATTGCAAAATTAAAAGCAATTAGAGATAGAATATTAATTGATAATCTTCAATATGCGGTTGCAATTGGAGATAATACAAAAGTTACATTCGTTGCAAATCAGACTTTATACTCTTCTGATTTTTTCAATACTTATAACTTAAATTTACTTAATGCTCCTCAAATTAATTTATTAAATATTCCTGAACTTAAATATATGGGTTCAAACCAGACGACCAATAACATATTAATAAATGAAATAGCTGAGATCAAAGGAGGTGTTAAATTAATTATTCCTAATTATTACAGCATAGCTAATAAAATACTAAATTTCCGTTTTGAAAATAGCCAGTCTACTACTAAAAATCAGTTACAAAATGGCCCACAATTCTTAGGTGTATTGATGAATAATGAAATAATTCAAGTAAGTCAAATAGCTGGTCAAGGCGGTACAACTGTTTTCAATTGTCCACCTGATGGTTTAAAACTTTTATCTCTCGGCTTAAATAGCAATATTCAACTTGGTCTTCTTCTTAGCAATTCAACAATTAATTTACTTTATTCAAAAAGTGGCTACTTAACCGGCATAGAAAAGTGATATCAAGAATGCAAGGTAAATATTGGTAATTTGTAATGCATAATCCTAAGATAAACCACTCTTTCACTATTCATTCAATACTGAAAGGGCGTTTTATTTTACTTTTATGCACATTATATATTTTTTTCAACCTAAATGTTTACTCTCAATTATATGAGTTCAAAACTCCAGACCTTGATTTAATATATCTCAGTAAAGCAAGTTCTTATTTGGTCCCTCACACTTCAAGTGCATTTCAAAATGCTTATAATTTCCTATCAAATTTCTGGGATTATAGAACAAAAGAGCCAATAACGATGCTCTTTAATGATTTCAGCGACATAGGGAACGGAGGTACTTCAGTACTCCCATGGAACTTTTTGAATATAGGTATCTCGAATTTCGATTATACTTTTAGTGTTATGCCATCAAATGAAAGGATGCAATGGCTCATGAATCATGAGCTAACTCATGTTGTTATGGCTGATAAACCTGCTGGTGGAGATATAACTTTCAGATCTATATTTATGGGAAAAGTCTTACCTTCACAAGAAAATCCCTTATCAATGGTATATAGCTACCTAACTGCTCCAAGGTGGTATTCACCAAGATGGTATCATGAAGGAATTGCAATCTTTATGGAAACCTGGATGTCTGGTGGTTTAGGTAGGACATTAGGAGGTTATGATGAAATGGTATTCAGAACGATGGTTCGCGATAGTAATTATTTTTATAGAGTTGTAGGTCTTGAAACTGAAGGCACAACAATTGATTTCCAGGTCGGAGTTAATTCATATCTATATGGTAATCGCTTTGTAAGTTATCTTGCAAATAAATATGGCATAAAAAAACTGAAGGATTTCTACAATCGTACTGAAGGCAGTCAAAGATTCTATGCCGATCAGTTCAAAAAGGTCTATAAAACAAACATAGAAAATGAATGGGAAAAATGGATAAGTTTTGAAAATGATTTTCAGAAAAGTAATTTAGAAAGAATAAGACAATATCCCGTTACAATTAATAAAAAAATCACAAAACATGCACTTGGTTCTTTTTCAAAGCCATATTTTGATAAAAAATCAAGGAAAATTTACGCAGCAATAAATCATCCTGGTGATTTAGCACATATTTGTTCTATAGACATTGATAATGGTAAAATAGAAAATCTTTGCCCGATACTAAGTCCCGGTTTATATTATGTTACTTCCTTTGCTTTCGACGATTCAAGCGGTAACATTTTCTACTCAACTTACAATCAAGATTGGAGAGGACTAAATTGCTATAATATTTATAATAAAAAAGACGAAGAAATTATATCCCTTACAAGAACAGGTGATTTTGCTTTCGATAAAGTAACTAAATCGCTTTTTGGTGTACAAAATTTGAATGGAAGGAGTAGTATTGTTGAAATTCCACCACCATATAAAGATATTACTGTTTTATATACTATACCTTATGGAAAAAGCTTATTCGACATAGATATTTCCCCCGATGGTAGGTTGCTTAGCGGAACCTTTTCAGAGATCTCGGGGAGACAGAAGCTTGTAATTCTTAAGTTGTCTGACTTAAGGTTAGGTAAAATCGAATTCGATACTGTATATGAATTTACAGATAACCCTGCTTCTAATTTTGTATTTTCAAATGATGGAAAATATCTCTATGGTACTTCATATTATACTGGAGTTTCTAATGTTTATAGAATCGAAATAGCTACCAAAAAAATGAACATACTCACTAATGCAGAACCGGGATTTTTTAGACCTACTCAAATTTCTTCAGATACTCTTATGGTTCTGGAATATTCGCAAAACGGTATGACTCCTTGTTTAATAAAAATAGATACACTGGAAGATGTCAACGCTATTAAATATCTTGGGCAAGAGATAGTGAACTCTTGGCCTGAGGTAAAAGAATGGAGATTACCTCCTACTTCAGATATTGATATTGATTCTATCAGAGTATATGAAGGTAACTACAATGATATGAAATTAAAGCTTGCCTCAGCTTATCCAATAATTGAAGGGTATAAATTATTCCCATCTTTCGGCTATAGTTTTGATTTTAGAGATAACGTAGGATTGACAAGACTTTCTTTAAATGCTTCTTATTCACCAAACAAGCAACTACCTGAACTTGAACAAATTCACATTTTAGCTGATTTTTATCATTGGTTTTGGAATGTAAAGATTGGCCTTAATTATGCCAATTTTTATGATTTATTTGGACCAACTCGAACAAGTCGAAAAGGATATTTTATTAGTTTAAAATACTCAAATTTTATTTTTTATAATAAAAATCCAGAAAAATTTGATTATTTTGTAAAACTTGCATATTACGGTGATTTGGATAAAATGCCTGACTATCAAAATATTGATGTCACATTCGACAAGCTTTTCAATGGATTATTTAACTTACATTATTCTTTACTTCGTCGCTCATTGGGAGCGGTTGAATCTGAACAAGGTATTGAAACAAATCTTTATTTAAATGGAAGTTATGCTAACGGCTTTTATCCAAAAGTATTTGGCAATTTATCTTTAGGAACTCTATTACCAATCAGAAATTCATCTTTATGGCTTAGAGCTGCAGCTGGAGCAGGTTTTGGAGATATTAATAGCTCATTTTCTAATTTTTATTTTGGAGGTTTTGGTAATAATTGGATTGATCATCTGGATGCACAACGATATAGAGAATTTGAAAGCTTTCCAGGTAAGCAAATAAATGAAATTGCCGGCCGAAATTTTGTTAAATTGCTTTTTGAATGGAACTCTCCACCATTTCGCTTTAAGAAATTGGGATTTTTGAATCTTTATTCGACTTTTTCTCGACTTTCTATGTTTACTTCTGCTCTATCAACTAATCTTGATAGAAAAGAATTGACAACTTTTTATTATAATGCAGGTGCTCAAATAGATATTGAGGTAGTTTTTTTCTCATTACTTAAAACGACTTTATCATTCGGAGGAGCTGCTGCTTTCGGTAACGGAAAGAAACCATCTTTAGAATATATGATATCTTTAAAATTATTATAAATAAGACTATGAATTTCATTGCAGGTACAATTCCAGTTTTTCTTTTGTTATTAGCTCTCATATACTTAGATAGTTTTAAGCTAATAAAAAAAAATGATATTGTTTTGTGCATAATTTATGGTATTGCAACTGGCTTCGTCTTATACTATTTGAATCTTTATTTGCTTTCTTCTTATTTCGCTGATTTTTACAGTTATGCTAAATCAGTTGCACCTTTTATTGAAGAAATTATTAAAGCCATCTTAATTATAATCTTAATAAAAAGAAATAAAATTGGCTTTATGATTGATGGTGCCATTCTCGGTTTTGCAATTGGCTCTGGTTTTGCTTTAATAGAGAATATATTTTATCTAAATTCCCTTATGGACACAAACATATTTATCTGGATTGTCCGAGGTATTGGTACTTCTGTAATGCATGGTGGTGCTACTGCCTTATTTGCTATTATATGTATGTATTTTTACAATAAAAGCGAAAAATTAAATTTTCTTGGGATAATTTTGGGAAGCTTAATAGCTATTGCAATACATTGGATATATAATCAATTTTGGATTAATCCTGTTTGGTCTGCTTCTCTTACTTTTATTATCATTCCGAGTTTAATAATAATTATATTTAATCTTAATGGAATATCTCTTAGAAAATGGCTTGAAGTGGAGTTTAGTTCCGAAATTAGTATGCTTCAATCGCTACGCAAAGGGGAATTCTCTACTACAAAAGCAGGTAAGTATTTCAATACAATAAAGAGTCGTTTCTCCAAAGAAGTAATAGTAGATATGCTATGCTTCATTCAATTATATTTAGAATTATCAATCAAGACCAAAAGCATTATATTATTAAAAGAAGCTGGATTTCCAGTTGAACCAGAGACTGATATTCGGAGCAAACTTAAGGAACTTGAAACACTTCAAAAAAGTATAGGAAAGACAGGCTATTTAGCAATATCACCAATTCTAAGAATGAAGAAAAGAGATATGTGGAAAATCCACTTCCTCAACTAAACAAACCTACTGTTTTTGGTTAATAGCATTTAATTTAATAATTTTGTATTTTTTGGGAGAGGTGCCGGAGTGGTTGAACGGGGCGGTCTCGAAAACCGTTGAAGAAGCAATTCTTCCGCGAGTTCGAATCTCGCCCTCTCCGCATTCGAAGCCCGGATGGCGGAATTGGCAGACGCGCTACATTCAGGGTGTAGTCTTCGTAAGGAGGTGCAGGTTCAAGTCCTGTTCCGGGCACAGATAAGTATTAGATTAATTCTTCTATCTCACAATAAAATTCGTTATGGCTGGGATCATTACTTCGCTGTCCCAGAACTTAATTTCTTCCTCTGCTGAGATAAAATACATACCCGAATGTAGCTTTTCTGTTGAGATATTAATTGTTTCTGACGTTTGAACTTTATATCTGTTGATTTCTTCACCTAAAGTATTATATAACTTCAGAACAATATTTTCATTTTTCATTTCTTTTAATGTAGAAATTGGTAAATAAGTTGTAACATATATTATATTATTAGCTGGATTAGGATAAAGATAAATAGTTATTTTATTATTATTAACAATTTCAACGCATTTATTATTATTCAAATCAATCACTTCGTTATAAACATCTCTTTGACTTCTACCATCAATTAATAACCCATTAAGAAACACTTCTTCAGTATAATCGAATAATGGAATCTTTTTTATTAGCAATAATCTATACAAATCATCATTTCCATTTATTAACAAATAATCTTTAAGTTTCCCGATAATGTTATTTCTAGTTGGTTCAATATTTACATTATAAAAATTGCCATTTGACAGTTTCTGTATTTTATATACAAAAAAAGAAGTATCTACTCCAAGTATTTTAAAGTTCAAAATTGCTGAATTTGTTACTCTAAACCATTCGGTAAAAATTGTGTCACAGGGAATACGAATAAAGTAATTTCCGTTTATTGAATCTTGTATTTCCATAAAAGGTAACCTTACTCTGAGTTTTTTTCCATTAACTAAAGGAAAGGACATTAGAAATTTTAAATTGTTACCCTTAAAACCAAAAAGACCCTCAACATTTGCGAATCTATTAAATTTTCTGTAGTAATTCTTTGATGTACTTGCAATTGAATCATCTTCATCCTGAAAGACGATTCTTGTTTTCCACATTCCATCATTTTTTGTGAAATAATTTATATTTTTAGACAAATGCGGTAATGTTCCAGTTGCACAAAAATCTGGGACTGAAGAAACTGGTATATCTGTTGGAATATAATATAAAAGAGAACTAAAAGAATGAGGATATTGCCAAATGTTTTTATCATCTGGATTAAATACATTAAAACCAAGAAGTAAACCATCAATATTAATAGCAGAACTTGTTGAATATCCATTTGATATATTTGCAGATACTAAAGTATCATTATAAGAATAGATGCAACCCTGTTTGAATATTTTCCATTTTTTTGAAAATCCACTTGAATCGAACATATCCAAAGCTCTTGTTTTGATTTTTGACGCGAAAGTACCTGATAAAACTTCAATTTTATCAGTTTGCCAGTAAATTCTATCTCGTCTATTGCCGATAGTATCAATTAACATTGCAGTATCACTCGGGTTTAGACTTCGAATAACAACAGGAAAGGTATTATTGTCGAATGGATATTCAAAATTACTTATCGCAGCTATGGTTTTATTAATATTTAATCTAGTTGATAAACTAGAGTAGGAAAATGAATCGGGTAAAAATAATTGTATCGTATCATTCCTATTTCTAAGTCTTGTATAAAATATCTGATATGCAGACATTGTATCAATTTCTGGTGGGTCATTATGTGGAGTAAATATTCTTCTCATTAATACATAACTTTGCCAAACTAACGCACAATTATTTTCTCCTGAGTTGATTGAGGAATATACATTCATTGAAGGATGCTTATCTGAATTTTTTCTTTCAAACTCAAATGTTTCAGTTCCATAAACATTCATTTCCCTTGTAAAATTATCCCATCGAATGTATTCTATTTTACTTATTGAATCAAATAGTATAGTATTAGGCGATTTGCAAGCAGCAACTATGTATTTGAGTGAATCGGACCAGGCATAATAATTATAGCCATAGCTTGCATTTATTACTGGGGTTCCCCATTCAGCCCTGTTTTCGCCATTATATGTTGATAGTATTGTGCTGTTCACTGTATTCGGCAAATTTATTGGCTCAACCGGAAATATTGCTTCACAGATAACAGAAACATTAATAGTGTCAATTAACCAACTACATGAAAAAACTACATAAGCTTTTAATGTATCGCTTGAATCCTTACGAACAACAATAGAGGGATAATCACAAGATCTGTTTGGAAATGTATCGTATTGCCAATTATCTCCATTCCAGATATGTTGTACAATTGTATCTGAAAGTGAAATTTCACTTTCCCAGTTTACCTGACTCATTGGTAAATTTTTCCATACCTTGCAGCTTCGTCTATAATAGACTGCATTTTTTGTTGAGTCTCCATTCTTTTTATGAAAATATACCAGATGGTAGCGAACTGTATCGGTCATGTTGCCTGCTGTGTCGAGAACTGGATGGCACACAATCTTGCTTTGGTTTGAATGGGCTAAGTTACCCGAAACGGCTTGACCAGGCGGCAGCACCTCCACCTTCAGAATTTTCCCCTCGCCGGGAAGAAGGCGGACAACGAGCGAGCGGTCTTGTCTGATTACTGTGTCAATTGTGTGGTAGTATTTGCTATTTCGCCAAGCTAGTTTCGTAAGGTTAGTATCGTTATAGCCAAGCTCTGTAATTCGCAGCAGCGCATACTGGTTTGTATCTGCAGAATACTTATAATTAAACGGGATGGTAAGCTCGCGGCAGCCGAGACGCTTCCACCATAGATTCTGCCAGTAGGAAGGGGGCATTGAGTCGCCGTTTAGTCGTTTGCCGCCTTCTTGAACAAACTTGTCAAACTCTGCCGTTGAGTAGAAGTTCAATGTATCATTTTCAAGAATTAATGGATTTGTTCTTCGATTTACAACACCTAAGTATATAGCATTTGTCATATTTGAATCATTTTTTATATCTCTTAATATTGTTATATCATAAAACGAAGAATCAATATAATTATACTGGGTGGTTCCTTCATAAGACGAAGATAAAGGATGTTTTGTTCTTATCCCATTCGTATCAATAAATTTACTTGTTAAATTGTACTCAAGTGTAGGATGCTGGCTATACCACTTCCTATATCCTTTAGCCCAATAGCTTTGCAGTCGCAAGTTAATCAAAGTATTTTCTATAGCTCTAATCCAGCTATGTATTTTCCGAATTTCAAGTCTAACAGACTTCCTTCCAATATATATTCTATCTCTTGGCCTTTCGAGCCATATTGAAACAGTATCAAGCAATATTCTATTATTCAAATCCCATATTTCATTTGATTCCCTAATAAAATCAGACCCACCGATATCAGATTCTAAAAATTGTAAATCAGGTAAATTTTCAATGCTATCTTTAAGAGTAGCAGAAATATTCAAATCATCATATATTTGTATTTTATCATAATAACTTCCAAAACCGTCATAAGCCAATCCTTTGGCACCTAATATTATAGGGGTAAATGTTGCTAATCTTATTTCTTCTCCAGTAAAAGGTCTCGTATCAAAGTAAGAAATTGTATCCAGGATTTGTTGAGTTCCAATTCTCACAGTATCATCTTTCAGCATTATGTGAATATATGATTCTGCATACCAATTATGATTTTCATACAAAAAATTCTTAACTTCATCTTTATAAAAATAATTATACAATATATTTTCCCAAAATGATTGATATGAAGCTCTTTTATAATTATTCCAGGGGTTTAGTACTCTTTCATAAACTTCAATAGAATCAGGATATTGCAAAAAATAGGCTATTGGCAATAATCTTCTGAATTGTGTCCAACTTTGATTATGCCAATGAGCATCATATAAATATGTTTCATAGCTACAATAATTTTGTTCTGTTGGAAATGGATTTCCATTTTGTAAACTATCAATTCCTGTGTAACCATTTAGAAGATATAGGCATTTCCATAGATTTCCCCACTCTGCATCAAACAGAACTTTTTTGCAATATGGAGCTGAAACATTATATATATTTTTACAGAAACCAAACCATCTATCTATTGGTTTTATATAATGATAGTAATGAACTGGAAAAGAAATTCCATCTACGCTTGTTGAAATATTTCCTATCATTTTATTGAAATACCTGAAGCCAATCCAATTTTGGACTGCACCATAATCTGTAGCTAATTTATATCTGAACAAACGATTACCTTGCTGATTATATATCCCATTTGAATTTGTTAGTGTATCTATATCCTTTTGTGTGTTGTTTATCATAATACTATCAAATTTTCCTTGTAGGAATACACGTGCGTGTGGCGTCTCGAAACGCACCCAGTCTATTCCGAGTGGACAGGTTGAATCAAGATAGGTTATTCGGATTCCAAGGGTTTTTATACAATATTTTCCTTGGTTTATTCTTAAGTTTGTAAATTCTCTTTCTGTTCCATCACATTTAAAATATGCCGATATTGTTATATCTTTATTGAATGAATCAGGTGGAATCATACTTCGAGTAATATAAAATGACCTTGTATAGGGAAGACAATTAATCATTTTTCTTATAATTCCCCTTCCATTCATTAAAGAAAAAGTATCTAAATCAAATTGGCTTGGTATCATTTGTAATTTTATAATACTATGTAATATTGTATCAATTCCTTGCGATGTCGTATCACTCTTAGAGTATGGTAATTCAATTTTTAGGATTGTATCATTATTCGTTAAATCGTCAAACCTTCTAAGATTGAGCGAAATATATAAGGTTTGACATTGAATGCTATCTAGAATTTTGGGTCTATTAATGGAATCCTCTGGAGCTTCATTTGTAAAGAAAAATTGGTCTTGAGGCCAAGACTTGTCTAATATTACTGTGCCACTTGGGACATTATCTATCATCAATCTATTGAAGTTTGGATCTGATGGGTTGTCTATTACTCGACCTTTACGTACCATAAAGCCAAATACCGGATTTGTTGTATCATTCGATCGTGTCTTAACCGCTTCCGGATTTAATGAATCTATTAATAGAGTCGGTTCATATTGAATTGCTCTTGTATTGATTATTCCCCATCCAGGAAAATGTGTATATATTTCTCTTTTTGCTACCATACTTTGGTTACTATCTACATTTCTATATTTATCATATATACTACATATATCTGCATTGTTTATAAATAGACTACTTGAGATTTTCCCTCCTGAACCCCACTCCCATGATAAAAAGAAATCAGTCTGTTTAAAATATAATGAATCCCCTGAAAGATACTTGGGTGTTTGTTCGTCATGAAAATAAAACTTTTGTTGTGATGGCTCCAAATCTTGAGCTTTTGCCGATATTATTAAAAAAATTATCATATAAAAAAATATTTGAAATCTCATATCGCAACTCCTACCTTTCTATTTTAAATTTTTCAGTTATTTCAATACCTTCTTTCCTTAACTTGCAAAAATAGACTCCTGAAGGTAACTGAATTTCTATTTTTTTTCTTAGCTTTCCTTCCTCAAGGTAAACCGAATCCAATTCATATAATTTCTGTCCAGTTAGGTTATATATTTCAATAGTTCCTAATCCAGATTTTAAACTTGTTATTTCTACATATAGTTGATTGTTCTCTTCCATTATTCTTAAATTAATTTCTTTAATCTTTTCTTCCGGAACGCTCGTTATAGTTGGTTTTAGCATTGTTATCCAGTACCATCCATTAACAAATACTCTATTAGTCTTCACATCGCAATCAATTCCACCATCTCTTATTTTATACTTTCTTATTGATATCTTTTCAGGTATTTTATATAAATCAAAAGAATAAGAATCACCGTCATCCCATATGTAATTACAGAAAGCATAATCACTATCTGTAAAAAAAGCAATATATTTTGGTCGCCAAGTTCCATCATCTGGATAGACATATTCCCCTGTTAACAAGTTGAAGATCCCAAAATCCGCTGCTATCTTTGTGTCGTCATAAGAGAATGATATGTCATAAACTCTTAATTGATCACCTTCTCTATCGAACAAATCTTTTAGTTTTTTCCAAGTTCCTGTTTCCCACAGCGTAAGAGTTATTCTGTATTGTTCTGTATGATTATCATAATAATATGAACATACTGCAAATTTGGTCCCATCATGCGAAAATTTTAAATCTAAAACACTTCCACCACAGTGAAACTTTGTTATTTCTCTTTCTTCCTTCGGTGAATAGACTATGATGTTTTTATCGGCTTTCCCAATCAATATATATTCCTCATTAGGTGATATACATATTGAAAAAATCCCACCAAAAGTATCTGAAAGATTTTTTATTAATGTTTTTTGATTGCAGTCCCATAGATAACCACTACCATAACCTTTTGTTATTATATAATTACCCAGGGAGGAAATTTCAAGCTCAAAATCATTTCCTAATCCACAATGCAATCCAGAGAACTCTCCAATAGAATCGCCAGTTTCTGCTGATAGCATAATTATTTTATTTGATAAACTCCCACTGTATTCTCCAACTCCTGCATAAATTATTTTCCCATCGGGTGAGAATTTTCCATCCCCACATCCTATAGGCCAGATAAACTTTTGCCAGATTATATCGCTTGTATCCTGCTGAATATCCTGTGCAAATGTTGGTTCTGTCGCCAGCCCCATAGCTGTAAGCAGTGCAACTAAAATAATGAAATGTTTCATTTTGAACTCCTTTTGTATTTATTTATTGACATTTTACTAAACTAAAAATAATTAATTCATTTACAAAGTGTATTTCTTCCTCTACCGAAACTGAATCACTGCGATTAGTGTGCAGGTGTGAGATGTTCATATTCATTGATTTTTAAGCCAATATATCTTGAATTTGCTTTGGTGTAATATTCATAATGCTGGGGCAGATACTGGCAATCTCTTGTTATTGCCATTCCGTTTGTCAGGAGGTTATAATATCTTAACTGCCACCACCAGCATGGATTATCGCTCTCTACATCCTGTGCGTAAAAGCGGTATAACGGATGCGTTTGCGTTCCATTAAGATTATATTTGTCATATCTGCTTAACCAGCTTTGAATTACATCTTTTATTGAATAATAATCTGCATATGTACTATTTGGTGGTAGTTCATTTGGTATAGTATAAACCCTGAAGCTTTTCGGACCCTCATCCTGCTGTTGATTATACCAATTGACTCCTAAGCTATCCATTGCTCCCCGGCTTAGATAATATGCTTCCTCGCTTTCAATTTTTACATAATCTATACATATATCCATTAGTCCGGTATTCCTTATTTCTATATCGAGGGAATCGATTTGTGGATTTTGATTAAAAATATCTCCAATAAATGATGGATTATTATTTTCAATTATACCTAAAGGATATGTTAAAAAATGAGCACTTATTGTTATATCTTTTTTATTTGTATCAATTGGCAGCATACTCCGATAAATCCTCAATACTGAATCCCTTTGTCCTGTTCTCTTTAGTTCATAGCCTCTGAAATCGTTTAATGGAGCATAGCTTATCCTTATTGTATCTGTTAATGAACGGCTCGGCAAACTGTCAAATCGTATGCTCCTATATGTTGGTTCTGTTGTTCTATATGGCAGCTTTATTTCTAACACTATTGCATTGTCCAGAGTATCGTCATCATTGATGTTTTTCCTCCTTAAGTTTATTGTAAAATACCATTTCTGACCTCGATAACCTGTTTTCTGTCCCGTTCCATCAAATGTTTCAAATCTTGGCTTAGGCCATAAATCATTCAATACCAATCCTGTATCAACGCCTTTCCTCAGTGTTAGCCTGTTATAATTCTCATCGCTATATTGATTTTCTGGCAATATCTGACCTCTTATATAATGAAATCCAAAAACAGCATTTGTTGGGTCATGCTTTCTTACTATTAACATACCTGTCGAGTCATTCTTTGGTATTCTCAATGTTGGCTCATATACCATTGCCGGCGCATTCCAGATGCCTACCTGATAACCAGTTATATATAAACCGCCATTCAAACCCGGTCGTGTTCTTATGTATCTCGGCTGTGCTATTGAATAAAGTTTTGATGTATATGCTGTTACATTATAACTAAAAACTGTATCTGATGCTGCGGCATTGTTCTCTAATGCCTTGTTCATTTTTGCTGAACCATGCCATTGAAAACCGGTCAGAAAATTGTCTTGCTTAAACGAATCCACCTGCAATTCTCTTTCTATAGAACTGCTACCCCATACAAATTTCATTGCTTGCGGCTCTTTATCCTGTGAATAAGTATTTACAGATAAAAACATCAGGCAGTTAAATAACAGTATTTTTATTATTAATTTCATTTTATTTTCCCTCCTTCACCAGCTTAAAAGTGTATTCAAAATCTCTTTGTGTAAATTTCAACAAATATACTCCGGAAGGTAAGTAGCTTACATTGTAACTCTTTTCAAATTTACCTGATGGAACCATTTCACTGCTAATTTTATTGATGATTTTACCGGACAAATCAATTATATTAACATCTAATAATGCATTATAAGGAAGATTAATATTTACTTGAATTTCTCCAGTTGTCGGATTGGGGTAAATTATTTCTTCTTTTTCTTTTGAATTATTTTCTGGTGTGGATAGAATTGATAAGTCTATTTGCATCAATCCTAATTTGTCTCCTAATAGTAATGTCTCATCTCTATTTAATACATTGTTTGCTACTCCAAATATACCTACACTTATTTCCTTAATGATTTTTTTCAATATAATATCATAAAAAGATATTTTTTCACCAGTATTTTTTAAAAGAAGTGTTCTGTTATCTTTGAAAATAATCATCGGATAACCAAAAAAATTTTTAAGATTAATAGCCACGAGTTCATTTTTTGTTATTATTTCCCAAATTTTTATATAACCTTGTGGTCGATCTGCCATAAGTAATTCACTATTTGGAGAAAAGAACAATTTAAATCCTTCTGCACCATTAGGTGTAAAATCATCATCATTAAACACAGCATATACCTTCCATGTTTCTGTGTCGAATACATATATCTTCTTGTCTGTCCCTCCACGATAATCACATGCAAGCCATTTGCCATCTGGTGAGAATATTGCTTCATTTACACATTGGTCTTGTTGAGTTCCGTAAGTTTTAAATAACCTTTTACCCGTTACTACATCTACTACTATAGCACTATCCCCATCAGCAAATGCGAGCATTTTTCCATCAGGAGAAAAGTTGACTGAAAAAGCGGATTCTTCTTCATATTCTTTTAAAATATCAAATGTGTTAATATCAAGCAATTTTATCTTGCCCCCACTACCTCCTATAGCTACATATCTTCCATCTTTACTTACATCGAAACTATAAATTACTTTTGGACTAAAATTTTTTGCTCTTACCAGACTTTGGTCAACAGTTCTTCGAACCTCGAGTAAAGTATCGTGCGCAACGATGATATAATCTTCGTCGGGCATAAACGCACAGTCCCAGACCATCCCTTCAAAGTTCTGCATCCAGAGGATTTTATTTCCCCCCTGACTCCAAGCTGCCAGCCCTATAGCTGCAAGCATTGCGATTGTGATAATGAAATGTTTCATTTTGAACTCCTTTTGTATTTATTTATTGACATTTTACTAAACTAATAAAAATCAATTAAGTTACAAAGAGTATTTTTTCCTATATCGAAACCGAATCAGTGGGATTAGTGAGCAAATTTTGAGGAATGGGAATAGAAGAAATCTATTCTATCATTTTTTTTATCATTTTAGCTATAGCTGGAGAAGCTGTAAGTCCTGGAGATTCTATGCCAATAAGATTAATGAAATTTGGGAACCCTCTCTCAGCTTCATTTTTTATAATGAAATCTTTCATATTCTCACCGTGTTTTTGCACAGATGACATAATTCCAGACATATCGGGTTGTATATCATCAATTTCCAGAAAAGGCAAGTAACTTTTAGCGGATTCATAGAATAATAATCGAAATGAGTCATTAACAGAATAATCTACACTATCTACCCAAAAGAAATGAGGACCTAAACGCATACCTCCATGCAAATCGGGGCAAGTATGAATGCCGACAGAACCAGGATAAGGAGGCACCGGGTAAATAAGCTTTTCTGGATATTGCTCAAGTTTCCTAATGGCTCTGTAATATACACCTTTATGATATGAGATTCGGTAACCAAGTATGTCAATATCAAGACCAACCAACTCTGCAATATTACCAGAATTGAGTCCAGCAGAGTTAATAAGAATTTCTGTTTTAAATTTTGTTATTGATGAGTCTCTATTTTTGATTTCAACTTCGTATCCAGAACCTAATTTTTCAATAGCAATCACTTCGGAGCTATAAAGGAAGGTGACGCCTTTGCTTATTGCATTAGATTCAAAGTATTGCATAAGAGAATGAGAATCAACAACTCCTGATGTAGGACACCATATAGCAGAAGTAGCAAATACTTTAGGTTCAATTTTTTGGACTTCTTTTTTGGAAACAAGTCTTACTCCTTTAGCGCCATTATTAATAGCAGAATTAAGTAAACCTGGCAAAGCTTCTTCTTCATTTTTATTAGTAGCAACAATAAGTTTACCGGTATTTCTGAAAGGGATACGATTTCTTTCGCATAAATCATAAAGGATTTCATTACCTTCTAAGCAAAGTTTTCCTTTGAGTGAATTTTGAGGATAATAAATGCTTGCGTGAATAACTTCGCTATTTCGACTTGAAGTTTCCTGTCCAAAAGACAAATGCTTTTCAATGACAATAATGTTTTCTTTTAACTCTGAAATAGTTGAAGCTATAGCTAATCCTACAACTCCAGCACCAATTATAGTAATATCAACCTTTTCCATATTATATTTTTAATTGATGATAAGTCTGAGTTTTTTTCACATGAATTTTGAATATTTTAATATAATTGACATTTAAATTACGACTCAAGAAATTGTTCAACATATAACAACTTAATTTCATTTCCATCGAAATGAACCATTGTTGGCTTCTTAATCCAATCTCCGATATTGACGTATGTGCCATTATTAATTTGTAGAATTTTAGCAATATGGCGATGTCCCATAATCACATAATCGAATCCCTGTTGAATCTTTTCCTTAGCAAAATCATCCATCCCTTCAATCTCACTAAATTTTTTCTTTTCTGAATGGTTTCTACTTTTTTGGGATGAAGCAACGGCGAGATTAATAGCAAAGTCTGGATGAAGCTTCCTGTAAAGCCACAGCAATATTGGATTTCTAAGAATACCCCTTAAAAATAGATATGGTCTATCAAATATAGTCTTACCATCTCCATGGGATAAATAGAATTTCTTCCCCTCCAATTCAATTTCAAGATCGTCTTTAATAACATTAATATTTAATTCATTCTCAAAGAAGCCATTATGACCGAAGTCATGATTACCCATAAGATAAATCACAGGAATTCCTTTTATTCTAAATTCATATAAAGAAGTAAGGACTCTAAAAAATTCTTTAGGGATAACGTGTTTATAATCGAACCAATAATCAAATAAGTCACCTAAAATGAAAAGGGTTTTAGCATCATTTTCTAATCGCCTTAGTAACTTAACAAATAAATTTTGCTTGTAGAGTTCAGTGTTCTTATCAGCAACTCCTAAATGCAAATCAGAAATGAAATAATACATAGACTACCTTCTATATCTATATTTCTCAGTAACAGTCAAAGGAGAATAAAGACGAAAATCCCCAAATCCTGTATTATCAACAAAAATAAATTGGCGATTATCCGAATATCTCCATTTTTCATACACCCTACCGTCATTGTAATTTGTTGCAGTCTGGATATCGTATGGAGGTCCAAAAATAATATAAACCATACCCTTATCAGTTAGCCATCCTTCATTATAAGAACGGAAATTTTTATTTGCATAATCAATCCTTGCATAATATTCTTCGAAAGCTTCATTTCTATCAGTATTAACAGTAGGGTCAAGTTTTTTCCAAAAATCTTCAAATCTTTTTTGCTTTTCTTCTAATGTCGGCGCCGATTCAATATATTCATATTCGCTTTGGTTGGCTACGTATCTTAATTGTTTTATAGATTTGTTTAAATCTTTAAGTATTACTCCTGCAAAAGAAGGGAAAAACTTAATAGAACGCTCGGTTGCAGCCAAATAATCAGTTGAACTTAAGTTTTCAGAGTCAACATGTTTCATTGCTAAGATTCTTAAAATATATGAACCTTGTTTAAAATCTTTTGGTAAAGCTATACTTAAATAAATCTGGTTGGTTCCCGTATCAATGAAACGTTGCAATTTAGAACTTGTAAATTTTAAATTAGAGTTCTTGTCGAATATTTGATATACAAAATCAAAAGTATCTTTCTGATTTTTATTATATACTTCAAAAAAAACAAAAAATCCTTGATAAATATCAGAAACATTATCGCTAATATGAGGGGTAATGATAAACTTTCCTTCCTTTTCTTCAATTGAGCTTACAAGTAAAATACCACTAAGTGAAAAATTGAAATTTGAAAAATTAACAGAATTAATTATCCTATTTTTTCTAAATTGCCTTTTTGAATTTAAATCCGATAAAATTACTTCAATATTATATTTTCCTTCGGATAAATTAAAAATTGACTGGTTGTAATCAAATTCGCCAGCCCCTCCTTGCGAAGAAGAGTAATCTTTAGCGATAAGTTGCTTTTGAATCTTTTTTGAATCTATTTTTTTGTAGTTGCTATCGCTTATATTTATTATAAGCTCATATCGAGCAACAAAGTCTTGCTCTAATTTAATAAATTCTAATCTTTGGTAAGGAATAATCGAAAATATATCAATACGATTTAAGGATGTTGTCTTTGATTTGAATACAACAGCATCAAAATAAAAGTCAGATTCAGTATCAGGAACATCTCTATCCTCAGCATAAATACAAGTTGAAATAAAAATTAATATTATGAATAATTTCGAGAAAAAATTTAATCGCTTCATATTTTTAAATAATAAGACTTAAAATTTTTAAGACGGAAATATTATTAATTTGTTTAATAGCTATACAATTTATAAATTTAGACCTATCCTAAAATAAAAAAGTAAAGGTCCCCAGACAACGCTTGCGGGATCTTTAAGGAAATAAAAAGCTTTACCTGCAGAAAATATTGCTGGACCTAAAGGAGTATCTAAAGTGACAGTAAATCCTATTCCGTGCTTTAGTTTTGAGAACTTAATTTCTTCAGGTACCTCCCAGACAGCACCTAAATCATATCTTAAAGAAACGTAAGTATTAAAAAATAAATCGTAAGGTGCTCTAAGGCGATATTCTAAAGACCCACGAACTATTTGTCTACCCATCTCATCATTTTCGTATAAACCGAAAAAAATGTCTTGCCCTCCCATAGCGAAAAAATCAGGATAGGGCAAAGTTTTATCGGCAAAACCAAAAGAAACAGTAGGAATGATTGAACTTTTGCTAAAAGAAAATACTGAGCTATATAAAAATTCAGCTTTAGAAAATCCGACATTGTCAAGATTTGGAATCATAGAAGTTTCTAATGATAAATGTAATAGTCTTCCTTTATTTGGAAAATCTTCTTTGTCTCTATTATCAAAAGTCAAACCAGTTTCAAGAGTATGTATAAAATAATAGTCTGGTTTATTTACAGAATCGAAATTATAAAACCTTTGCTTTTCGTTTCTCATTTTTAAATATGCATAGCCATTTTTTTCAATTTGCAATCCAACAGAAATGTTGAGCCCAAATTGTTGCATTACTATATCATTTGTTTTTATTCTTTCAAACTCGTTTAGAGGCAATCCAGGCACATTTTTATATTGATTTATCAAATTATAACGATAATAAATTTCTGCTGAAAAACTGAGTAGTGTCTGATAAAATCGAGGTAATTCAAACTTTCCAAGATAATATTGATTTCTTATACCTCCAACGAAACGAGCAGAAAGTCGAGCGCCTATATTCAAAAAATTCTCTTGTATTGCATCAATTCCTAATTGAGCATATCTTTCATTATCTATCCTAGCACCTATGCTTAATACTTGAGTGCTTTTTTCTTTTACTTTAACAAGCAATATATTACCTATTGTATTTTGCTTAGGTAGAACAAGCAATTCGACATCATAAAATAAATCAGTGCTATTAAGATTATTATATGACATTATTATTTTTTCTAATTGGGCTGGTTTGCCTATTTCTTGTACTATTTCTCTTTTGATGAGAAAATCGCTTACAATATCGTTTCCAATGAGTTCTAATGAATCAATAGTTCCATCATCAATTGTAATTTTCAATATAGCATCTTGATTAATCAATTCTTTTTTATAAACTCGAGCAAATGTAAAACCTTTTAATTTAAGGTATCTGATAATTTCTTCGCATAACTGATTTATAACAAATTTATTAGGAATTATATTCAAATATTTGTTTGATATTGGTAATAAAGAATCTTTTGTTATATTGTTTCCGCAATCAATCTCAATATACCGTATTCTTGTCAGTTGAGAATCAATATAATTTAAAATGCACTTTGTAGTATCACATTGCAAGCTTATGGGTTGCAAATTATTATCATTGTTTCTTATCAATTGCTTGAAAAATGCAAAAATACTGTCTTTACTTTTAAAAATAATGGTATCTACTTTAGCATTAGTATTTTGAATTTCTATCAAGTATATATTTTCATTCTTTTTTTTACTAAATATAATTTTAAATAATAAAGAATCTAATTTTGAAATTTGAATGGATTCAATCTTACTTTTTATTTCTTTTATTAGCTTTTGAGTTGCCTTTTCACCCTCATTTATAAGAAAATCGAAATTTGTGAAATCAGTATTTAGATGATTACCTATATCGGGTTTAATAACAAAATCTGCTTTATTTAAAGATTCATTCGAGAATTTATTCATTTGAATAGAAATAACTTGGTCAGCAATGCTCCATGGTTTATCCAAGTCTTTAGCTTTCAAAATAGGAGATACAGTATTTACAGCAATAATAATATCAGGTAAAAATTCGCTTGCTTGCTCAACGGGTATATTAGCCATTAACCCTCCATCAACAAGGATTAATGAATCTAAGCGGATAGGTGCATAAATAAGCGGCAGAGTTATGCTTGCTTTAATAGCTTTGATTAAATTGCCTTTATTTAAAGATACTGTAGTTCCAGTCACAAGGTCAGTTGTAATAGCTCTAAAAGGAACTTTTAAGTCATCAAAATTACAATTAACAGGATAAACACCGTTTGAGAATAACTTTTGTAAAAAAATATCGAATTTAGTACTTACGATCACTGCTTCAGGAATTATTAATTTAAAATTTTTAAATCTTAAAGTAATTAAGCTCCTATCAGTTATAATTTTTTGATCATAAAATTGATTACTTCTTAATTGTTCATTTTCAAAAGAAAGCATCTCGTCCCAATTATTATTTTTTAATATAGAATCCATATCATCAGGCGAATAACCAACTGCATATAAACCTCCAATTAAAGCCCCAATACTTGTTCCGACAATATAGTCAATATGAATTCCCTCTTCTAATAATTTTCTAATTACACCAATATGGGCTATTCCTCGCGCTCCTCCTCCACTAAGTACTAATGCAATTTTGGGTCTAATATTTTGAAGATTATTAGGAAGATTATTAGTGAGAATATATTTATTAATATATGTAGAATCTTTCGAACTAAAAAAAGTATAATAATCTAAATTTTTATCTTGACATATTAATAAAGATTTAATGAGTAAAATGAAAGTAATTTGAAGAAGCAGTTTCATTTAATATAATTAAGAAAATACGATATCGAAATTACTGAATTTTCCCGAAAAATCTGAATATTTAACTTTTATTTTTTCTACATAAGAATGGGAGGGTCCAATTTTCAAAATTTTATGAAATTCATTTATTAATTCTTCATCACCTTCGACAAGCACAAAGACAGAACCATCATATTCATTTCTAACAAATCCTTTGAGCCCAAATTGTAGAGCATATCGATATACAAAATATCGAAATCCAACACCCTGAACTAAACCTTCGATTCTAAATTCAGCTTGGATGGGTTTCTTCATATCTTTATTTATAAAGTCTTAGAAACTCTAATCTGTCTTGAAGTTTTGATACAGGAACTAATAATTTATCTTTGCCCAAAATAGCTTCATCGTGGCTAGTAAAGACTATGTCATAATCTTTGCTCATAACAATGGCTTCTTCTGGGCATACTTCTTCACAAAAGGCGCAAAAAATACATCGTAGCATATCAATCTCAAAGATGCTTGGATACCGCTCTTTTTCCTTGTCGGTTTCTGCAGCTTGCACAAAAATAGCTAAAGCAGGACATACCCTTGAACATAATCCACAAGCAACACATCTTTCACCGTCCTCTTCTAAAACAAGGACAGGCCTTCCTCTATATGAACCTGTTGGTTCAAAACGCTCTTCAGGATATTCTCTTGTAAATTTAGGCTTAAACATTTGCTTAAACGTTATACCTAAACCTTTCACTATTTCAGGAATATAGATTTTTTCCCAAAAGTTTAACCGTTCAGCTTCAGTATTTTTTCTATTATTCATTTATTTTTATCAATCATTTAAAATTAAAACATTTTTAATATATAAATAACAAGTCCTGTTATGATAACATTTATGAGTGAAACTGGAAGCATAACTTTCCATCCTAAATTCATTAATTGGTCATAACGAAAACGCGGAACTGACCAACGAACCCAAACAAAGAAAAAGCAAAGAAATGCCACTTTTATCATAAAAACAAAGAATTGGACTAAAGCTAACAATATTGTTCCATATTGAAGCCCAATAGCTTCATAAGAAAATGGCAATTGCCATCCTCCTAAATACACTAAAGCTATTATTGCAGAAGCTGTTGCCATATTTCCATATTCCGCTAAGAAGAACATGCCAAATTTCATTCCTGAATATTCAGTATTAAAACCACCGACTAATTCAGGTTCTGCTTCTGGTAAATCGAAAGGAGTTCTATTAGTCTCAGCAAAAGCAGCGACTAAAAAAGTAATGAAGCCAATAGGTTGCAGGAATAAATTCCATAAAAACCCGGATTGTTTCTCAACAATTGCACTTAATGATAGAGGATTTTCTGTTATTAGATTATATAATGGATGACTTTGGCTGATTGGCAAAGCCGATGAGACCATAATAACACCAATCAAAGATAAACCCATAGAGAGTTCGTAAGAAATCATTTGAGCAGAAGCTCTTAATCCACCCATCAAAGAATATTTATTATTAGAAGACCAACCTGCAAATGTTAAGCCATACACACCTACTGAAGACATTGCTAAAATGAACAATACACCAATATTCAAGTATGGAGCGATACCTATGAATATTTTACCTCCAGGTGTATCTACATAATTTGCAAAAGGAATTACTGCATATACAGCAACAGCAACACCTAAAGAGATAACAGGTGCAAGTCGGTGAAACCGATTATCAGCAGCTTTGGGAACAATGTCTTCCTTAAAAAATAATTTAAATACATCAGCAAATGGCTGTAGTAAACCTGCAGGTCCAACACGATTAGGTCCTAATCGGTTTTGTATAAATGCAGACACTCGGCGCTCAACATATACTAAAGTTGCAGCAGCAAGTAATATCATAGTAAAAATAACCAATGATTTAATTACAGCTTCTAATATTATCCAGAATAAATCCATATCTTTTTAATTGATTACTTTTCAGAAATAAGTCTCTTAATTAGGTTTCATATAATAAGATTCATATATATTTACTTTAGGATCAGGTTTATGAGCCTGCCCAAGTTTTAACCCCATATATTCATCAAGTAAATTATAAGTCATTCCGTTAAATGATTTGATTGTATTAGAAATGTCCTTGAATACATCTTTAGCAATTTTATAATTCAATTTGATACCGTACTTTTCAATAATGCTTTTTATAAATTTCCAGGCAGGAAGAGAATGTCTTAATTCGAATTGGTTCCATCTATCATTATGAGCACCAAATTTATCTAACCTACTCATTTTCATTCCCATAAATCTTAAGTTCTCTGATGTAACAAGAGCAGGTGTAAAGTGCTGAACCCTTTTATCACAATTTACTACTGTACCTTCTGTTTCAGCAATATAATTTGTTGCAAGTACTATATTAGCATAATGTAACTTCTCTGAGTAATTTTTGGAATGTATTATGACTAGTTGCAATTTTTCTAAAACTTTCTCTATTCCAACAATATTTAGGACAGTATCATCTAAAGAATATAAAACTTTTAAATTAGTATCTTGTAACTTTTCAACTAACAAATCATCTGAGATAGCATCTTTAGGAGTTTTATTTAATACTTCACAAACTCCTAATAGATTAGGAGTCTTGTCTGATGTTTTCAGGAAATTATCTTCAAATAATAAGTCGTTAATGGCTCTAAAATAAATATTTTCACTTTTTACGATATTCTTAGCAAAATGATAAAAAAGGTAGTTATCCTCAACTGAATTTAATGGTGAAGCTAAGAAAAGAATCTCGTTTGGTTTGTATTTTTTTAGTTTGTTTGCTGTTTCAGTAATTATAGTATTATAATCCACCTTTTTTAATTCTCCATCAACTTTAAAAAGAGAATCTGTAACCCGATTTTGATTAATTAAATTATTTTGGAATAAACGTCCATAATCACACATCCAAAACTTATTAACATAGGGATTAGTTTTGGGTTCTATTCTTAAAACTTCATTATTTCTAACACCAATCTTAATATTACACCCGCGAGAACACCCTGAACAAATGGAATCATTAAAACTCATATCCCAAACTCTCGCTTTAAATCTGAAATCTCTACTTGTTAAAGCTCCAACAGGACATAATTCAATCACATTCATCGAATAAGGATTATCAAATTGTTTATCCTTTGCCAATTCTATTGTTACATGGTCACCCCTATTAACAAAGGAAAGGACATCTTGATGAACAATTTCTTGAGCAAATCTAATACAACGAGAGCATTTGATACATCGTTCAGCATCGAAAATGACATAAGGACCCCAAACAACATGCTTTTTTGCATGCACTTTTTCTTCATCAAATCGGCTTATACCACTCGAGTTTCTAAAGGCATACTCTTGCAGTTTGCATTGACCAGCTTCGTCACAAATTGGACAATCAAGAGGATGATTTATTAATAAAAATTCCATTACCGATTCTTGAGCTTTTATTGCAGCTGTACTTTTTGTTTTAACATACATACCATCAGCAACTTGTGTAGCACAAGCAATTTGCAATTTTGGGAAGTAACTTATTTCAAGATTACCATCGCTATCTAATGCATAAGTTCCATCAGGTAGCTTTTTAGGCATTCCAATTTCAACAAGGCACATCCTGCAATTACCAGATATTGAAAGTTCTGGGTGCCAACAAAAATGAGTTATATAAATGCCATTTTCGGAAGCTGCTTCTATAATCGTTTTGCCATTGCTTACTTCAATTTTCTTCCCATCTATTACTATTTGAGCCATTCAAAAATTTTTCCCTATTTAATAATAATATTTTAAGAATAATTAAGTAAAATTACGAAAATTTTTATAATCAGCGAAAACCATCAGTTCTTTGTCATTTATTTGTTGTAAAAAAATTTTAAAAATTATATAGATTCAACCAAATCTCCATATCTTTTGACAAGGAAATTTCGACTGGAATAATGCATCACCAATTATTATAGAATCAATATTATACGTTTCACCACTTATTAGTTTTAAAAGCTGTTTTGAATTATTAATTCCTCCTGACAGAGTAATATTAAATTTAAATCTCTCATAAATTAATTTCAAATTATATAATTGAATATATTCCTTTTTGCTCCACTCCCTTTCATAATAAAGGATTCTCCTAATATTTAAGCTTTCAATCATTTTTAAACAATCATTAATTTGAATCTTATAGCTTAAAGCATCAAAGACAACATCCTGAGCTACTGTTTCTACATTAATTGTTACTCGATTATCTGTATATTCCTGTATTAATTCTGATACTCCATTATTGTCTTTTATTAAAAGGTTGTCAATCACAACTTTATAAACCTTGTTATCAAGTAATTTTCTACACTCATCAACATTTTTAAATTTTGAGTAAACACTTATTAAAATATCAAGTTCTTGAGCAATAAAAATGATTGTTTGCAAACTTTTTGTATTATCATTTCCGACAAAAGAGTCCATGTCCTTGATTAAAAGCGACTTAGCATTGCCTTTTTGTAGTAATAAACAAAGATTAACAGGGGTTTCCTTATCGCATTTAATTAAATGGTCATAATAATGAAAAAAATTATAACAAAATGGACAACTTCCATTAAGTAAATTTATCTGAGGAATAAATATGATTTTTTTCCCTTTCATAAAGTACTAAAATAATATTTTTTATTATTCAATAAATATCATTATATTACAATTTTAGAAATATATTAATAATAAAAAAGAGGATAATAATGTCTGATAATCACATTGATAATTTAATGGCTGACCATTCTCTGATTGAAAAAGCTATTGTTTTACTCGAAAGAGAAACAAAGAAAATAAATAATATCAATCTCAAAATTGTAAATGTTTTAGTAGAATTTCTATGGGATTATGGCGATTTATATCACAACACAAAGGAAGAGAAGTTCTATTTTCCACTTTTACTTGAAAAAGGTATGCCTCCCCAAGGTCCTATTGGGGTTATGTTACAGGAACATAAAGCAGAAAGGGAGTACATACAAAAGATTAAGGATATACTTAACTCCAATGAAACAAAAGAGATGATCCTGAACAATTTATCTCAGATAGTTAAAGATTATGCTGAATTAACAAAAAATCATATATGGAAAGAAAATGATATTCTTTATCCTATGGGAAAGAGGCTTCTTAAGCAAGAAGACGATAGCTTTCTTCTTCAAGAATTTCAAAAATTGGAACAAAATACAGTTGGTACAGGTTCTTATTCAAGATACTCAAATATGCTAAATATATTTGAATTGCAAACAGGCGAAAAGATAAATTTACTAAATTCATTAGACATTAATATTATTACAGATATACTCGATTCTCTGCCTATTGAATTATCCTTTGTTGATGCTGATGATAGAGTAAGATATTTTAATAAACTAGATAAAAAAAAGATTTTTGCAAGAACATTGTCAGTTATCGGTCGAACAGTCCAGCAGTGTCATCCACAAAAAAGTGTTCACCTTGTAAATAAGATCATCAATGAAATGAAATCTGGTAAAAGAGAACAAGCTACTTTTTGGATTAATATTGAGAATATGTTAGTTCATATATCTTATTATGCTGTTCGCAATTCAAAAGGGTATTACGAAGGTTGTGTAGAGATGGTTCATGATATAAAGCCATATAGAGAACTTCAAGGTGAAAAAAGATTATTAGATGAAAAATAAAAAAAGAGCCAATCATAATATGAAAGGCTCTTCAATGTTATTTTAGATCTAACTTATTTCTTTTTTTGGCAATCACCTTTATTTTGCCTATATTCATTTTTATGATTACATCCATCATCTTTGTGCTGGATACCATCTCCTTTGCAACAGTTTGGTAATTTTTTGTATGCTACAGGATCAGCTTTGACATCGTCAGCGTCATAACCGAGTTTAGATATTGAAGCTCTTAATTTCTCAGGAGTTATTTTATCGGAATCATATGTTACTGTTAGAATCTTATTATCGAGGTTAAGAATAGCCTCTTTAACACCTTTTTGCTTAAGTAACCCTTTTTCTATCTTAGTTTTGCAGTGGTTACATACAGCTGATGTCTTTATATCTATTTTAGATAATTTATCTTCAGCTAAAACATAATTAGCATTAAATAAAAAAACTCCAAGAATTAATGCTAAAGTAAATCTTAAAATAATTGATTTATTCATAGAATCCTTTCAAAAAAATTAAACATATATTAGATAAAACGGAATATTTCTAAAATTAGTGTAATTTTGATATTAAATACTCATAGGCATTTTCAAGTATCTCATCTCTGCCCTTGATTATATCATCAATTGTTCTCTCAACTCTAATGTCTGGTTTTATAGTTCTATTAAATATCATTCTACCTTGTTTGTCAAGTGGATAAACGATAGTCATTGCAGCATAGTAATCAGCACCTAATCTGAATTGAATGATTTCACCTCCAGTTCCAGAAGATTCCCTGCCAATTATTTCAGCAATGCCATAGTCTTTAATTATATTAAGTAGAGTTTCTGAATTTCCACTACTAAATTCATTCATTAAAAAAATAACTTTTGGATTAGACGGTAAGACTTTGGGTGTTAATAATGTTCGAATTATTTTTGTTGATATTAATTGACGGTCTGGTTTAGTATAAACAGGAATCATCGTCTCGATTGTACTAAGAGGTTTTCTCAAGAAAAAGCCTAAAAAATGTTCAGAAACAGATGAATATCCACGCAAATCGAAGATTATTCCTTTGGCAGAGATAAACTGTTTTAAACTGTCCTTCAATTGTTTATCATCAAATTTTGTTAAGTCAACATAAAAAATACCATTATTTATTTCAAAAAATGAAGGTAACTGCCTATAAACTAATTCATTCTGCGTTATCGTTCTCTCAATCAATTTATCGAAAATATTCCCCTTTTTGTCTTTTACTTGTAAAAGAACAGACGTGTTATAATCTCCACTTCTTAATTCCTCCATTGCTTTTGAAATTTTATATCTATTATTTACACCAAGATTTTGACTCATTATTTTTTGTAATGTATCCACTATATTTGTGTTGTTGATTTTTAATATCTCATCGCCAACATTTATTCCCATTAAAGAATCATATACTTTTGTTATTATTATTTTGTTATCTATCATTTCCCATAAAAATGGAAATCTATAAAATACATCTTTTTTACTATACCAAACTTTCGCTTGACTATCATTTGTTACTGGAATTAATCCTTTTAAGGTTGATGTAAAATCATTTGAGTTACTATCAAGTACTGATTTGGTAATTGATATTTCTAAGACTGAATCCAAAGCTTTATTGTCCAAAGCTGTAAAACTAAAATGTTTAATTAAATTCCAAAGAACAGCAATTATAGCTAACCTTGAGGTTCTATCATTAGGGGAAAGCTTATAATCACTAAATTGTAAATGAGAAAGCAGGTCGAAACTATCAACCCCATTATGCATGATATCATTTGAATCCACAAATACGGTCAATGGCATAGAGAATGCTAGATCCTCATTTAGATTTTCATTAAAAGATTCACCTTCTTTGGGTAATTTTATGATATTTTTAAAATCAGAGCTTAATTTTAGAGATTTATTTCCCATAAAGCTTATTGAATCCGTTATTTCTGCTTTGTAGTATGCTTTTTCTGAGCCTGTAGCAAGTTTCCATCCAAAAACCAAATCACCATTATTGCCTTGTTCAAACCCAGGATTTTTCAGTTCAATCTCTTCATACTTTTTATTTTTTTCTTCAACATACAATTTTGCATTATCGAACCAAACGATACCATCACCAAGTAAAATCAATCCTATCCTAATAAAAGAAGCATCATTTGGAACATCGGCTTCTATACTATACTCTTTCCATTTATCTTCAATTATAGGGTTAGCATCATTAGTATATAATTTAATTGTCTTATCACCTTGTTTATCTAATCGAATCCATAGCTGTCCTTGACTTGCTTGATTTAATACAATAGACTTAGCCATACAAATGAACTTTATCTTTTTTCCTCTGTAATTTTCAGCGTTTATAATCTGAACAACAGCTCCTTCCACCCTATTTTGTGGTTGATAGATATTGACTATATTACTCATCAAATAAGGATTATTACTTTCTATAGGAAAACCATCATGTCGCCAACAAAGAGCGATTTTTGGAAAATAAGATTCAGTAGTAAAGTCTTTTTTTCCATCTTTATCCTTATCTCCAGAAGGATAGATAAGAAGTTCTGGAGCAATCGGCTTAAAAATTTTCCTTAAATTATCTAATAATTCTTCAAAAACATCTGACTTTTCAATTAATGGAATTGAATTTATTAAAAATTTTTCCCAATCAACTAGAAGACTCATATCTCCAGCATAAAAATATCTAACATAACCGTATAGTTTAAATAATGCTTTTAAGTTATATAATCCTTTTTTTGAAATAGCATATGCACTATCATAAGAAGAAATCTCATTAGTCAAAAATTCAATAGAAGCTTTATCAATCCAAGCTTTTCCTTTCCCCATTAACAAAAGACCAAAATTCATTTGAGAAGCATCTGAATCAATAGTCCCTGATATCTCATAAACTTTCCAATCCTTTGTTCTAATAGGGCTATCTTGCATCCAATCGAAAAAACCTTCTTGCTTATTATCTTTAATAACTTTAGCCCAAAGGTGAGCAGAACCTTCAAGAGTGTCTACTTCTGTTCGAACAGCAGCACTAAATATGAAGCGCTTACCACGATATGGCTTTACATCAATACTTTGCATAACTGAGCCATAAGCACCTTTTTCGAGCTTTTTTTCATTCCTTAACTCCAAACAGTATTTTCCATGTGCAGGATTAATTGTTGTTGCCTCACCAATATAATTCAAATTAATAGCATAACCTGGAATATTCCAACCATACGGCATAAAACCTGGCGCTGAATCCTCAAAATCTAAATTATATGGATGAATTAAAACTTGGGCTTTTATATTGAAAATACCAAAAGCCAAAATAATTATTACTATTAAGATACTTCTATAAAGATTCTTTTCAATCATATTTTTCCCAACTGTTAAAAAGATTTACTAATAATAAATAGAAACGGAATTCTGCTGAAATAATTATTAATATATTCTATATTCTTTTTTGATTAATAGCTAACTCTTTCGTATTTTTGAAGTTTGTATTTACATATTTTCACAATATAAATGGAAAACATACGCAATTTTTGTATAATTGCACACATAGATCACGGAAAATCTACTTTAGCGGATAGACTTTTAGAGAAAACAGGCAGGGTCACTGAAAGGGAGATGGTAGTCAATCAAATACTTGATGACAATCCCCTTGAACAAGAGCGAGGGATAACTATTAAACTCCATGCCATACAAATGGATTATACAGCCAAGGATGGAAAGCAATATATATTAAATTTAATTGATACCCCTGGTCATGTTGATTTTTCATACGAAGTTTCTCGTTCCTTAGCCGCCTGCGAAGGTGCTTTACTCATCGTTGACGCTACACAAGGAGTTGAGGCTCAAACAATTAGCAATCTTTATTTAGCTATTGATGCTAACCTCGAGATAATTCCTGTAATAAACAAGATAGATCTACCAAGTGCTCAAACAACAATAGAAAGTGTAAAACAACAAATTATAGATTTAATAGGCTGTCGAAGCGAAGAAATATTAATGGTATCAGCTAAACAAGGTATAGGAATTGACGAGTTATTAGAGGAAATTGTAAATAGAATCCCCCACCCAAAAGGTGATCCTCATGCTCCTCTCAGCTGTTTGATATTCGATTCAATTTATGATTCATATCGTGGAGTAGTTGTTAACATCAGGGTATTCAATGGTTCCTTAAAAGAGGGTGAAAAAATCCTCTTTATGTCCACAGGAAAAACATATGATATTGAAGAAGTCGGTATACTCTATATGAAAAGGCATAGGACAGGATATTTAACTGCTGGTAATGTAGGATATCTTACAGCAAGCATTAGAAATTTGCAAGATACTAAAGTAGGAGATACAATAACACACTTTAATCATCCTTGCGATAAGCCAATCGAAGGTTTCAAAATTGTTAAACCGATGGTATTCAGTGGTATTTACCCAGCTGATGCAGATGACTTTGAATCATTAAGAGAATCACTTGCAAAACTTACTTTAAATGATTCTGCTATTACATACGAACCAGAAACTTCAAGTGCTTTAGGTTTTGGGTTTAGGTGCGGATTTCTCGGTCTACTACATATGGAAATTGTTCAAGAACGCCTTGAAAGAGAATTCAATCAGAACATTGTTACAACAGTTCCAAATGTAAGATATAAAGTAATAAAAACGAATAAAGAAGAGCTTTTCATTGACAATCCAGCACAATTACCTCCACAGGTTCAAATAGAAGAAATACAAGAACCATTTATTTCCGCTCAGATCATTACACCGACTGAGTATATGGGCAATATTATTAAGCTATGTATTGAAAGGCGAGGTAATTTAAAGAATACAAGTTATTTATCTCCAGAAAGAGTTGACTTGCAATTTGAATTGCCACTTGCTGAAGTAGTTTTCGACTTTTACGATAAATTAAAATCAATTTCAAGAGGATACGCTTCTCTCGATTATGAATTTCTCGATTATAGGACTGAAGACTTAGCCAAACTTGACATAATGATTAATGGAGAAATAGTTGACGCCTTATCCTCAATTGTTCACCGTTCCAAATCAAACGATTGGGGTAGAAAGCTTTGCTCTAAACTTAAAGAACTTATCCCAAAGCAACTATTTGAAATAGCTATTCAAGCAGCAATAGGAAATAAAATAATAGCAAGAACTAATGTAAAAGCTCTTAGAAAAGACGTTACAGCTAAATGCTACGGTGGTGACATTACAAGAAAAAGAAAACTTCTTGAGAAACAAAAAGCTGGGAAAAAACGTATGAAACAAGTAGGGAAAATTGAAATACCACAAGAAGCATTCTTAGCAGTATTAAGTATAGAAGATTAATTAATAAATAAAGAAAATATTATGAAAAAAAATCTAAAAGAAAATAAACAATTAAGTTCTAAAATTGAACATAAAGAAGGAAAAAGCATATTTGCCTCATTATTTAAAAAGAAGCCAAAACTCGATAAAACAGAGATAGAAAAACTTAAAGTAGACTTAGAAAAGTTCAAGAAAGAATCGAAAGAGAAATTAACTCAGGAAAAAAATATCTTTAAAAAATATATACTCTGGCGTAAAGTCAAGAAGGGAAGGAAAAAGCTTGAAAAACAAATCCCACAACCACCTCTCCTTGTAATCTGGTCTTGGATAAAAACACTTGTTGGTGCTTTTATAATCGTTACAATTATTAATGGACTTGCATTAGCTTCATTTGTTGTCCCCACAGGTTCAATGAAAAATACCGTTTTAGAAGGAGATTTTCTCTTTGTTAATAAATTTATCTATGGGCCATCATCACCACAAGTAATACCTTTTCTGAATAAAGCATTACCATATTTTCGTTTTCCAGCTTTTCGAAATCCTAAAAAAAATGACGTTATTGTATTTATTTTTCCTGGAAATAGATGGGAAATAAGAGACTCCAATTATATAACATATTATTTGAAGCGTTGTATAGCAACAGCTGGCGATACTATAAATTATTATAGAGATAGTTTGAATCCAAACAGAGCCCATTTATTTGTAAATGGAATAGAATATGAGAAACCAGAATATGGAAGGTATGAAAGTCACTCTATAATTCCCGACTCAATGGAAACCTTTCCTCCTGGAGAAATCTTGCCGTTCCGCAATACAAGAGATAATTATCATATTAGAGTTCCTAAAAAGGGTGATACAATCTATTTTAATGGAAAAAACTTTATTAACTATGCAGTATTTATAGCTCGAGAAGATAACGATGTAAGTTTCATATTTGATAGCGCCTATACAGCTAAACCTACAAATGCTATCAATCGAAAATTCTCAAAAGGGCAACATATCAAGCTTGAAGATTTTTGTAAAATAGCGATGCAATTAGAAAATCCTTATCCTGATGAGCCAGTTCTTAACTATAATTATAGAAATTTTATAAGCAACGTTATTGCCCAAAAGGTATTTATCAATGGTCAAGAGACCAATTATTATGTTGTTCAAAAAGACTATTGTTTTGGCATGGGAGATAATAGAGACGGTAGTCTCGATAGTCGTTACTGGGGTTTCATACCTTACGATTTAGTTGTAGGAACGCCTATTATGATTTATTTTTCTTGGGAACTAAGACCTGAAGGTACACCTCCAGATCCTCGTTTTGAGTACTCATTACTAAAGAAAATTAGCAAAATTCGTTGGTCAAGACTATTTAAATTTATCAACTAATGTTTTCCATATGATTCAGGTTCTCAATAGTCTTTTTTAAAGTATTTTCCATACTATTAAGTTTTTCTTTCTCAAATTGGATGATATCTGGATTTGCTTTATTTAAGAACCCCTCGTTTGAAAGTTTTGCGCGTGAATTTTTTATATTATTTTCAAGACGTAAAATTTCTTTACGAATCCTCTCCTTCTCTTTCCCAATATCTAAATCATCACCAAAATTTATATAGATTTCGACCTCTTTAACAACGGAAGTTAATGCTTTTTGAGGTTTCTCTGTATCAGAGCTGATATTAATATCAGAAGCATTTGCGAGAGATTTAATTATTTCGATTTCATGGTTTAAAAACTCAATTAAAGAGGAATTACTTGTTCTAATGATAACAGGTAATTTTTTTTGAGGAGGAATATTAGATGAAGCTCTCATACTTCTTATCTCCTCAATAATCTCTTGCAAGAATGCAAAACCTTCTTCAACTTCAATATTAACAAAAGAAGGGTCATAAACTGGAAATTTTTCCAAACTAATACTTTTATCATGGGCTATATTATAAAGTAGATGATAAATCTCTTCGGTTATAAATGGCATAACTGGATGAAGCAATTTAATTATTCCTTCATAAAGGGATAGAGAAAACCTAATCAATGCTTGCTGATAGCTCCCTTCTCTATTATTCAATTGTATCTTTATTATTTCAACATACCAGTCGCAGAAATCTCTCCAAATAAAATCATATAGAAGTTTAGAATAATCATTTACTTTATAATTATTTAAATAAATATCAATATTATTAATTGTGGAATGAAATCTCGATAAAATCCATTTATCTGCAATGGACATTTCATTAAATGTAAGTATTTTATTTTCATTACAAGGGCATACTTCGTTAATTTTTGCTATTTCATTTTTCATTAGTAGAAATCTTCCAGCATTCCAAATCTTATTAGCAAAATTTCTTCCTATTTCCATTGACAATATATCTTGCTCCTGCGTCTTTTTATCAGTATAAATGTCCAATCGTACATCTTGACCTAAAGGAGAAAGAAAGATAGTAGTAAAACGGACAGCATCAGCACCATACTTATCAATAATATAAATTGGATCAGGAGAATTCCCAAGTGTTTTAGAAAGTTTCCTATTTTGATTGTCCCTTATCGTACTAGTAAAATAAACATCTTTGAAAGGAATTTCATTTTTGAATTTCATAGTTGCCATAATCATTCGGGCAACCCAAAAGAAGATAATATCTGGAGCCGTAACTAATAAATCGGTTGGAAGAAAAGCTTCTAATTCTGGCGATGTCTCGTTTTTACCATCAGCTAACCAATACATTGTGGTCAAGGGCCATAGCCAAGATGAAAACCAAGTATCAAGGACATCTTCTTCTTGCCATAGAGGGGCATCTTCATCAAGATGCAATTTTTTTCTTGCAATTTCTCTATTTGATGCTGCAGTATATCTACCATCTTGAGCATAATATACTGGGATTCTGTGTCCCCACCATAATTGTCTTGAAATGCACCAATCTCGAACATTTGAAAGCCAATGCTCGTAAGTTTTCACCCAATGATTAGGATAGAATTTTATTTTTCCGTCAAGAACCACTTTAAGAGCTAACTCAGCAAGAGGTTTCATTTTAACAAACCATTGTTCGGAAAGATAAGGCTCCACAGGCTCCCCACCTCGCTGAGAAAATCCTACATTATGATTATAATCCTCAATTTTTTCTATCAATTCGTTCTCTTTTAACCTCTCGAGAATAGCTTTTCTTGCAACAAACCTATCCATTCCATTGAATTCACCTGCTAATTCATTTAATGTTCCATTAGGATTTATGGAGTTTGGCATTTCGAGATTATGACGTAGGCCGACTTCAAAGTCATTCGGATCGTGAGCTGGTGTTATTTTCACACAACCAGTGCCAAAAGTGGGGTCAGCATAATCATCAGCTATTATTGGAACAAGTCTATTAGCAAGAGGAACTCTGACTCTTTTGCCAATTAAATAAGTATATCTTTCATCTTTAGGATTTACTGCGACAGCTACATCACCGAAAATAGTCTCAGGACGAACTGTAGCAACAGAAAGGTAACTCGAATTATCTTCGAAATAATACCTGAGTGTGAACAAATGCTCTTTAATTTCTCTAAAATCTACTTCTTCATCAGAAAGAGCAGTCTGAGATAAAGGAGACCAATTAATTATCCTTTTACCCTTATATATTAACCCCTCGTCAAAAAGTCTAATAAAAGTCTCTCTAACAGCATTAGAAGCAGACTCATCCATAGTAAATAATGTTCTATCCCAATCGCAAGAGATACCTAAATAACGCAATTGTTTTAAAATTATACCTCCATACTTCTCTTTCCATTCCCATACTTTCTTAAGAAATTCTTCTCTCCCCAAATCAAAGCGTGATATATTTTGCTTTGCAAGTTCTTTTTCAACTTTAGTTTGTGTTGCAATCCCAGCATGGTCATAACCTGGGAACCAACATACTTCATAACCTTGCATCCTTTTCCATCGAATATAAATATCTTGTAATGTTATATTTAATACATGACCAAAATGTAAAATACCTGTTACGTTAGGCGGTGGCATCAATATACTATATTTTTTCTTTTCACTAATTGCTGAAGCCGAGTAAATCTTATTGTTTTGCCAGATCTGATACCATTTGTTTTCTACGCTATTAGGTTCATATGTTTTTGGAAAATCCTTCATTTTTCTATTATTAATTGTAAATATATTAATTACAAAATTATGGATTTTATTAATAATAATACTATAATTAGATTGAATTAGATTGAAATAATCAAGATAAATTAGTATTGAAGTTGTAGAAAAGTGAAAGAAGGAAATTAATAGAATTAAATTGTTCAGAAAATGGATTTATGTATCAAATGATACAAATACAGAAAAGTATTTAAAAATGTATATTTGATTAAAGTATTATTTTATAATAATAAAATATCAAACCATCAAATGAACTAATTATGATAATATAATAACCACTTGTAAAAGAAGATAAATCTAAAGTAGCAAAATTTAATCCTTTAGATATGAAATTATTGGATAAATTTTTGATTTTTTCACCAGATATATTATAAATGTCAATTTTTAATTTAATATTTTCTTCGATATAGGAATCAATAAATAAATCAAAAACTTTTCTTGATGTTAAAGATGGTCTCATAACAATTTTTATTTTTTCTCTATCTAAAATAAGTTTTTCATTGATTTTCTCTAACCAATTAATGTTTGTTGGAAATGAAGGAGGACTCAGTAATTCTTCGTACAAAATTGTATCGCCAATACTAGTAATTAAAGTATCAAAATATCTGTCATAATAAAATTTTAATTGATTATTATCAAATAAAATAATATAATAAGGTAATAAACCCACATAGCCCTGAGTATTTTTCAAACTATCACAATACTCTATTACTTCATTAAAATAATGATTGTGAATAGATTCCATATTTTCAACACTACATTTAATAATGTCGAGACTATCATATTCAAAAATGTTTGAAAAAGCTACCCAGTTATCAATGACTCTCATAGAAATTCCATAAGGAGTAGGTCCCCATCTTCTTGGAGAAATTCTTATATATGCAATAGTATTTTCATATCCATTAGGTATGTTTCGAATTATATTCATAGTATCTGGACCAGTTCCATATCTTTGGGCAAGTCGTGAATATGGATTAGGTGCTACGCCAACACTATCTAAATTGCAAATAACATAATTGTCAGATTTTCGAACGAGTTGAACGACCCATTCTGTTTTATCTAAAATACGATTCAAACCAACACGCCACCATTTATCTCTCCAGTCGCCAGTTCCTCCTAAATCTTCACCAGGATTATCATTATTCTCAATATTACAAGGTATATAACTTTGAAGTTTTCTGAAAAATTTTACTTGACTGTTTGGAGGAATTAAAAAATCAGAGGTAATACAATACTGCTTTAGAGTACTATCCTCACCAAGCAAAGTATCTCCATAAATATTAAATGATGTAGATAAGGATTCATTAATATTTATTCTATTAGAAGTTGAAGAATTATTTATAACAAATTCACCAATTGTATATGTTACCACTGCTGAATCAAAAGCATTTTCAAAATCGAAGTAACGTAAATAGATACTATTATAAGGCTTTATATTAAATGTCAAATTTGTAGTATCGCATAATGCAAAAGCACTAAAGCTCAATATTATTATCTTTATATTGAAAAGAATAATAAAATAGATTTTTTTCATAGTAACCTCAATGAAAAATTTTAAAAGGGTAATAATTGATATTTAAAATAAACATTTTGAAGACAAGGATGATAATATCCTTCACAGTTACTAATGTCTAATATAAGCTGTTCACAAGGAGTTACACTACAAGATTCGAAAAAAGCTTGAGCAGATTCATAACCTTTATCTCTACACTCAATTGACCCTCCCCCATCTTTTTTATCAATAATACAACCAGAAAACAAAACTGTATAAATATCTCCACAAGCATTGATGTATTCCATTTCTGTTTGGGTTTCTATATCTTTATATTTACAAGATAAAATACATCGGTATTTAAAACTAAAAGTTCTCATTGAGCAAAAAAATTTAATAAAATCTGGAAAGGCACCTTCACCTCTTAATCTAATACAACAAGGCGCTGAACAAGGACCATCCCATGGATCTTTATTCTTAGGATCCTTTATATTGGGATAAGTTTCGATATTCTGTATAAAATACAAAAATATAATTATATATAAAAAAAGAATATTCCTCATATTTTTCCTTCCTTATAAAATATAAATATACTTTAGTACAAAATTATTGCAA